>Ga0181517_10000491_pt1 | contig 52946 bp, 28 predicted proteins | sample PEATcosm2014_Bin_31_FD_119748 | JGI IMG/M metagenome (GOLD analysis project Ga0181517, IMG submission 119748) | Peatland microbial communities from MTU Mesocosm Facility, Houghton, MI, USA - PEATcosm2014_Bin01_30_metaG | ecosystem: Environmental > Terrestrial > Soil > Wetlands > Peat | place... | reverse complement strand
GGCCTGCGTCTTCCATGGCGCTCCGCTGTAGTCGTAGAGATAGCCGTAGTGATGGCTGGGCTCATTGTCGTGCTTGTTGTGGTGATCCTGAAAGTGTTGATCCAGCCTGGCGTTGAAGGCGTCTTTGCCGCCCATCAGTTTGATCAGGCCGGGAATATCCTGCATGACCGCCCAGGTGTAGACCCAGGTGTCGCCCTCGGTCCATCCGGCATCGGGCGCGGCCCAGGATCCATCGGAGTTTCTAGCCTGCATGAACCCGGTTGAAGGGTTGTAGAGGCTCTCGTAGTTATGCGCCCGGTTGCGGAAATAGGCGGCATCCTGCTGCTTGCCAAGCCGCGCGGCGATCTGCGAGACGCACCAGTCGTCATAGGCGTCCTCGAGTGTACTTGAGGCCGACTCGGCCGTCTTGTCCGCGGGCACATAACCGAGTTGCTTCGAGTAGGTAAGGCCGCCCCGCGCCTCATACGGAGTCTCCGGTTCACGATCGGCCCAGCGGCGTGTGGTATCGCCATCTGGAGGGGTCATTGCATCCTTGTAAACAGCCGCCCAGGCAAGATCGTAGTCGAAGCCCTTGAAGCCCTTGCGCATAGCTTCGGCGACCAGCGAGTCGGCATGAGTGGCGATCATGATATTGGTGTAGGAGGGGTTGGGCCACTTCGGCATCCAGCCGCCCTCCTTGTAGTCTTGCAGCAGGGCATTGACCATGCCATCGATGCGCTCGGGAGCAACGAGTGTGAGCAGGCTGAACTCGGCGCGAAAGATATCCCAAATCGAGTAGGCGGTATAGGATTCGCCCGCATGAACCGTATCGTCAAATGCGCTGTAATAATGCCCATACTCAGAGAAAATGCGCGGATAGAGCAGCGCGTGATAGAGCGCCGTATAGACGATATGCCGCCGGTCATCGCTGGCGCCTTGCAAAGCGACGCGATCCAGCTTCTCTTTCCACTGGCGGTGAAGCGCTCGGCGAACCTGGTTGAAATCCCATGCCGGAATCTCCTGGGCCAGATTGGCGCGCGCCTGTTCGATGCTGATAAACGAGGTTCCCACGCGCGCTTCAATCACTTCATGGTCGCGCGTGGCGAATTGCGCGTACGCCCCGGTCTCTTCCGCGGGAATTGCGCTCTTCGGCCCGTAGACTCCCGAGGCGGCAAAGGCCGTCTTGAACTGCACCACAAAGTATCCTTTGAAATGCGGCAGCTTGAGAGGACCGAGGTTGGCGTCGGTACGCGCGGGGTTGTATCCGGCGATCTCCTGCCGTGAGGCATCGACTTGGGCGAAGCCGGCAATTCCACGCCGCGAGGCTTCCACCATGACCAAGCTTTTTTTGCTGGCCGGGAAAGTGAAGCGCAGATAGACGCAGCGCGCGGTCGCCGTCATCTCGGTGCGCAAGGGGCGCGCCCGGCCAGCCTCCTCGATGACGGAGTAGTAGTCGGGATGTGCGATTTCATCGGCGTGCGAGAAAGGCAGTTTGCGCTCTTCCGGCCCGATCTTCAGGGAGTCGATTTCCGGTGTCACCGTAACATATCCGTAGTCGCCCATCCAGATCGCTGGTTGGTGCGTTCCCATAAAGCCGGAGATGGTTGTGTCCTCGTACTTGTAGGAAACGCCGCCCAGTTTGTTCTCGCGCGTCTGAGGCGTCCAGTTCGTCATAGCAAACGGCGGCGTGACAAAGGGCATCGTGCCGCCATAACCGATCTTTCCAGAGCCGGAACCGATGGTGGTTTTGACCCAGTCGACGGGATCTTGTTTGGCTGGAGCAGACCCGCGCTGAGCCCCCATCGATAATCCGGACAGGAGTGCGCAACCCACAGCCATGCGAAGAGACCGGTAAAGCCCCGGCTGCGGTTCAGTTGTTTTTGCGCTCAAACTTACGATACCCATGAAGAAATTCCCCGAGTGAGAAACAAGTAAGGACACGATGGATCGTTATCGCTTTCGATGGTAAACACGAGGGCGCGATCCGTGCGGTCGCGCCGAACATCGGTTTCCCTCAATGACTGGAAGCGTCGATGTAAATGGGGCTGGAGATCAGCATCAGGCTGCCGTTTGAATCGCGTACCTCGGCGCGTATCCAGTGGCGAGCGCCATCGCTGGTCCAGGTGGCGTGCAGGTATTCGTCGAGTCCGGCAATCGGGAGCGCCGGCAACAAGGCGGTTTCTTTTCCATCGACGAAGAAGTGAACTTTAGACCACGGACAAGCGCTCACATGCGCCTCAATTTGCAGAGGAGAGCCTTTCGCCGCAATCAAGGTTTCACCCATGCGCGCCTTGGCGGTCGTGCTCGTGGCATCGAGGTCGATCACCTTGTCGTGCGAGGCGGTGAGGTCGACAAAGGTGCGGCCGCGGCGAATTCCCTCAAGGATGGAGGCCACCGAAAGGTCATCGGCTTCCACGGCGGTGGTAAGCCAGCCGATGGAACCGGGTTTCCCGGTCTCTGCAAGCGCGTTGTGATTGTCGGAACCGGACAGGGCCGCGAGCCGTGCTCCATGGGCCAGTTGCGCATCCCAGAAGTCGGCGCTTGAAAGCAGGATGCGTCCGCCGTTGACAACCTCGACTCCAGCCAGCAGTGTGGGGTCAACCGGCGTAACAGGTGTCCAGCCACATCCCATGCAATCTTCCCCGCTGGGTGAATCGGCGTGATTGATGGACGCAATCCCGCCCTTGGCGCGCACATCCTTGAGAATCGCGTCGATGTCCAGCCCGGTGGCTGCGGAGGCGCGATAGTCCACGAATTCGGTTACGCCGAAGATATTGAAGTGGCCCCAAAAGGTGGTCATCTCACGGCCTGGAATGAGCAGAAGCCGATCGAAGTAGGGCTGCAGTTCGCGCATTGCGTTGTATTGGGAAACGCCGTTGTGGTCGGTGATCGCGATAAAGTCCAGGCCCCGCGCAGCTGCTGCCTGCGCGGTGAAGAAGACCGGGCAGGGAACGGTCTTGCCGCTCTGGCTGGGGCAGGAGCCATCGCTGTGCGCAGTGTGCATATGCAGATCGCCGCGATACCAACGCTGGCCGTTCGCAAGGGGATGTAGCGTGAAGCTGGAATCCTCGTCCGGCGCATTGAAGCGGACCACCGCCCGGTAGTGAGAGACGGTTTGCGGCCGAATGTTGGGCGCCGCGATCAGCAATCGCCACTGGCCCACAGGAATTGCGCCGGGAAGATAAGAAGGCGTCGCATCCATCTCGCCGATGGTGAAGTGACTCTTGTTGCCGCCGCTCTGGCCGCGAAAGCGCTCCGGATCGGCTACGCCTAAATCGAGGGTGGCGCGCTCTTCTTTGCCTGTGTACTGAAAGTCCACACTTATACGGTGCGTCCCGGCGGGCACGTTGAATGGAATCTCGAAATAGGTCTTGTTCTGGGCGCCCGTGACTTCGCCGGTTAGGACGACTTCCGCGCTGGAGCTTTGCGACCGCGCCTGCGTCGAGAAAACCAGCAGAAGAATACAGACTGCCTCAATCCATCGCTTCGACATGAGAGCCTCTTTCAAAGCTACAGCGTGTTGCTGTCGGCATAAATATTACCGTGACAAACCACCGCTGGCGATTCTGCCCTTGGCGGTTCATCACGGTAGCATGAATAACATTCTTTCGCGGCAGCCTCTCTGCATCGCTTCGATGCCGGGAGGCTGCCGTGGAGAGAACGGCGTTGGCGTTACAGCGGTTCCACAATTGCTGTACCCGGGAACCATTGACCTAAAGTGGCTTTTTCCTCAAGAAATAGCCACCTTTCGAAGATCCAAATGGGCACGTGAATTGTGGGAGCGCTTAGAAGAGTATCTTCGCCGCCAACTGTACCTTTCTGGCGTCGCCGCGCAGGCCGGTAATTGCGCTGAAGTTCGACGGGTTGTTGAAGTTCAGGTTGGTCGGTTGCGCGAACTGCGCCAGGTTGAAGGTGTTGAAGGTTTCCAGACGGAACTGGAAACGCACTTGATCGGTAAACGAGACTTCCTTGAACATGGAAGCATCGAGGTTGTTGTAGTGAGGGCCGCGCGCCTGTCCCGGATCGCCGCCGAGCAGGGCGGTACTCATGGATGTTCCTGCGGTCGCGGGCGTGGGTTGGGCAAATGCGGCCGGGTTCAGCCAACCCTTGCGGTTGTGCTGACCCGCGTAGATGTCCGTTCCAGCCACCTTGGTCGCATAGCAGCCGTAGAAAGCTGTAGTCGCAGTGGGGCAGGAGATGGTGAAGGGTTGGCCCGTCTGGAAGGTATAAATCCAGTTGAACTGCCATCCGCCAGCCACCGCATCGAGCGCGCGGTTCATGTTTGTGCCTATCATCATGCCCCGGCCGATCGGGAGCTTGTAAGTTCCGGAGAGATGCGTGACATGAGTTGAATCGGCATCGCAGAGACCGTAATCTCCCCCGATGCCGAAGCCCTGCAGCCACGGGGCGCGATAGCCTGCGGCCGCAGAACTCTGCGGCGAGCGCTGGTCGGTCAGGCACTTGCTGAAGGTGTAGTTCGCCAGCACCGTCAGGCCGTAGGACATATGGTGCTCGAAGGTGGCTTGCATGGAGTTGTAGGAGCTCATCGCGTTGGTCGTCTCGTACGTCGAGCCGCGCGCGAATCCTGGGAAGGCAACAAAGTTGACCGGGTTTGCTCCAGGCGCCTGGAACTGGTTGGCCATGTTGGTGTTGTTCAGGACGTCCAGATGACGGCCCAAGGTTCCCACATACGCCACAGAGATGGAATCGTGCTTGCTGAACTGATCCTGCACGGTCAGGTTGTAGCTCTGCGTATAGGGAGACTGGTAATTCCACTGCCGGCCAAAGAGGTTGAGGCTGGCGCCGGCGCCCGTGACTACGGTCGGGTCCGTCAGACTAATGGTGGCGAAGGTGTTTTCCATCGTGGCTGTTTGTCCATTGGACAGCACCAGCGGCGTCTGCGAATTCGGAGCCGAATTGCCGAGAGAATAGACGAAGGGATAGTTGGTTCCCAGCGTCCCGTTGTATCCGAGATTCGCCAGCGCGCCGTAGGTGATGCCGTAGCCGCCGCGCACGGCGATGGAGTTGTTGACCCGATAGGCAAAGCCGACGCGGGGAGCGAAGTTGGTGGTTTGCGCGTCGCCGGTTCTGGTTCCGGAGTTGCAGACGAGGTTGATGTTGTTGGCGGTCAGCAGGGTGTTGAAGCCGACGGAGCGGGCGACCTGACATCCCTTGCTGGCGATGTAATAGGTTCCCGAACCCGTGGTTGAACCCGCCGCAAACCCGTTTCCTCCCGCAGGAATGAAGTTGGCCTGATGCCCGTTGGTGTCACCATAGGGCGCGAAGAAATCCCAGCGAAGGCCGAGATTGAGGGTAAGGCTGCGCGTCGCCTTCCAATTGTCCTGGAAATACGCGCCCTCGAACCAGCGTTGATAGTCGCTGCCGGCATAGGGGTTGCCACTGTACTGGGTGATGCCGCCTACATTGTTGATGCCGTTGGCGACCGTGGCCGCGGCGGGCGACAGGAGGATATCGGCGAGACCGTTCAAACCGGTGCTCTTGTTGGGAACGTCGGAGAACTGTCCGCTATAGCTGAACGCGCCGCGCGAGCTGGCCGGCTGGGTGATGTTGCCATGGATGTCGTCCATCTGGAAGCCGAACCGCAGATCGTGAGCCCCGAAGATCTTGGTCACGTTCTCGGTAGCTTCGGTGTCATAGACCGTTTGCAGGGTCGGACGGTTGCCGCTTTCGCCGACGCCGGTAAGGCCGCCGATCGAGACCGGGGTAAGACCGCCGTTTTCGCCAACCTGCGGAATGCCCTGGATGCCGTACTCGGCAGGAATGCCATACTGGCCGCCGTCAAAGGTAATTTGATTCTTGTTGCTGTGGTTAAAGCCCACGTGGATTTCGTTGAAGAGGGTCGGAGTGAAGGCGTGAATGTAGCCGCCCGAAATCATGTAGGCGGGGAAGTGCTGGTTCTGCGCCCCCGACTGACCGATCGCCGGACCGGCGAGATGGCCCGGCGTCACTTCGTCAAAGTAGCTCTTGTCGAAGACGGCGAAGAAGGAGTCCTTGTCGCGCAAGCTCTCGTCGATGCGGACGTCGTACTGCTTCACGTCAATGGTGTTCTTGGGCGTGTAGTAATAGTTGTTCGTAAAGGTGGTCAGGTTGGTGGGATTCGGATAGAGGCTCAACAGCTTGAGCGCGTTGGGGTCCATCCGGTTCTGCGGAAGCATGTTCAGTTGGCTGGCCATGCCGGTAAAGTTGGCAATGTTTCCGACCGATCCTCCGCTGAAGAAGGGATCGCGGACGTAGATGGTGGAAGCCGTAGGATTGGTCAGGCCGGTGACGGGGTCCAAGGCCGAGCCGGCCACGCTGCGCGTCGTCGCCGGATCCAGGATGGTGCCGTTGGGGAAGATACGGCCCAGCGCGTCCGCGTGGGTGCCGCTGTTCATAGCGATCAGGTCTTGCAGATTGCTGAAGCCGCTATTCTTCATGCCCATCGTCGGTACGGTGCCGGTGAAGGGGGCCGGTGTGGTGATTTTGTTGCCCTGATAGTCGAAGAAGAAGAAAGTCTTGTTCCTGCCGTTATAGATCTTCGGGACCAGTACAGGACCGCCGATGGTGCCGCCGAACTCGTTCTGCCGGTACTCCGACTTGGCGACATGGTTCAAAAGCGAGAAGTAGTTGTTCGAATCCAGGTCTTCGTTGCGGAAGTACTCCCAAAGATCGCCGTGCAGAGCGTTGGTGCCGGACTTGGTCACCGCGTCGATGACCGCTCCGGTGGAGTGCCCGAACTCGGCATTGTAGTTGCCGCTCTCCATGCGGAATTCCTGGATGCCGTCCGGGGGCGGGTTGACAGCGGCGTCGCTGCCCGCGTAAGAGCCGCCAAAGACTTCAACGTTGTTATTGATGCCGTTCAGGCGGACGTCGTTCTGCCACAGATTGGCGCCATTGGCCGAATAGAAGGTCGATTCGGCGCCGCCGGTATAACTTGAACCCACGTTGGAGGGAGCGCTGGTCGCCGGAATGCCTACACCGGCGGAAAGTTGGCCCAGGGAAAGCCAGTTGCGCCCGTTGAGAGGAAGCTCGTTGACCATCTTGGTTTCAATGGTCTGGCCGACCTCGCCGTTTTCCGTTTGCAGCAACTGATCCGAAGCGGTCACCGTCACCACCTCTTGCACGTTGCCTGTGCTCAGCCCGATATCCACAGTCGAGGTCTGCTGCACGTGAACCAGAATGCCGTGGCTGGTGAACTTCTCAAAGTTGGGCGCGGTGGCTTCGATCGTATACGAACCCGGCTTGACCGCGTCGAAGACATAGGTCCCCGTTGAAGTGGACTGCGCCTCGTTCTTTACTCCGGTTGCCTCATTGGTCAGAGCTACCTGCGCCTTGACCACCACAGCTCCGGTTTTATCGTGGACCGTTCCGGTGATTTCGCCGGCATCGATCTGTGCGAACAACCGATGTGGAGTACCGAGAACGAATAACATACTCAATGCAAATAGCCCAGAGTATGCAAACCTAAGATAGAATTGCAATTTCATACTGCCTCCAAGTGGTTGAAGATCGTTGGCGCAGAACAGGAGCCCCTGTATCCTGTTCATCGATGGATGCGAGGCCGCTGCTCGCGACAAAGTCCTGTCGCTGGGGAGCTCGCCTTCAGATTCGCGTCGATTTGACTACACTGTTTCCGGGATACGCCAAACTCTGGCTCTGCTCCAGAAGTGGTAGTTTGATTCGTCCGGCCTAACTTCCGCCAGGCTTAACGTAGGTCACTTCCAGAGTGCGAGCAAGTGTCAACCCGTCCAGTAATCGGGGGTATACACTTGTGGTTGAATTTTGTATGTGCATCAATAAACATAACTTACGGTCAATGTGAAATGTTGTTGAATGAGCTTTGCAAGGTCGTCGAGCGCCACATTCTCTACAGCGGTAGCGGTCTTCCACCGGCGGTGCCGGCCCACAGGGACTCTGGTTTCGCTCTAACGCATTTTCTAAGACGCTGTAATAGATACCGCAACAGCTTCGTTGGCGCGACCATCAGGGAGCTACAACCCGCCACAGAAGCCAGCGACTCCACAGTACCTGCGGAAATGCCCCGACTCGCCAAATCCGGCCCAACGCACTCTGGCCGCTCGCATAAGATACTTGCTGAGCAATCAGGCGCTTGATTCTTGTCAGACACGCTTATACACCTGTGTATGGATCTCTTAACTCACAGAAAATACGACGGAAAAAATCTGGATGAAGTTCATTCCGACCGCCGCGGCAGTCTCCGGATCGAGGCGAATTAACACCACAGTCACAAAAAGTGTGTAGCCTCAGGCTTGTTGAGGCCTTTCCATAAGGTGTCGCGGGATACTTTGGTCCTTCGTGGTATCGGGACCAAAACGATCGTTCAACCGTAGTGGAGCAAAGTGTGAGGATGACCAGCGAGCAAACCGTCGTCGCTTCGATGGGGTTGTCGGAGCCGGCTCCGGAATACGATTCGCGCAGTCAGTTGGTGCATAGAATTGTTGCCAGCAGCGGGTTTGCGCGTGCGCCTTTGCTTTCCAAGTTCTTGCAATATGTTTGTGCCGAGACGATTGAAGGAAGACAAGAGGAGATCAGCGAATACCAGGTTGGCGTGCAGGTCTTCGATCGGCCCCAGGGCTATCGCACCATTGAAGACAACATTGTCCGCAATTACGCGCGCCAACTTCGCAAGCGCTTGTCGGAATACTTCGAGACCGAGGGCAAGCTGGAGACCCTGCGCGTCCAAATCCCACTGGGCGGTTATGTGCCGGAGTTTTTTCTGGCCACTGGCGAGCATCCTGTCTCTATCGAAGAAAGAGAAGCCGCTGCTGAGCCCGCGCAAACCCTGCCGGCGGCCCTGCCACCCAAGCCTGTGGCGCGGCCGTTCGTTGCCCTCTTCAGGCGGATGGCGCTGCTGCTGTTGTATTCGGCCGCTCTGGTCTGCCTTACGCTCTACATCTCTGCGCGTCTCGGTGGCGCGCGCATGCCAACGGATTCCATGCATCCGCTCTGGGCGGTTCTTTTTCGCGCGCCGCTCAACACATTCGTGGTGCCCGCCGACTGTGGCTTCAACACCCTTGAGGATCTCTCCCACCAGCAGTTCTCGCTCGAAGAATATTTGACGGGGAACTACCGGACCATACAGTTGCAAGGCCTGGACGAGCGTGGCATCGCCGATCTGGGCGCACAGAAGTTCACCAGCTTCATCGACCTGCAAGTTGTCTCCACATTGTTGCGTCGGCCGGAGATCGATCCGCACCGGCTTTTCCTGCGTTTTCCCCGCGATCTGCGCATGGATGACCTGAAGACCGGCAACGTGATCCTGATTGGATCGATCGATAGCAACCCCTGGGCCGAGGTCCCGCAGCAGAATCTGAACTTCCGTTTCCTCTATGGCTACAACCAGGGCAAGAAGCAGGCCTGGATCTCCAATGCCAAACCGCAGACCGGCGAGGCTGACGTCTATAAGACGCACTGGGACAAGGCCGCATATATTACCTACGCGACGATCGATTTGGTCCCAAACTTGAGCGGCAATGGACATATTTTGTTGATCCAGGGACTCGATGTGGCGGGAACTCAAGCGGCTGCCGAGTTGCTCTTCCGCGAAGGCACGATTGCACCCATTCTGCATAAAGCCGCTTTGCCCGATGGCAACTTGCGCTCCTTTGAAATTGTGATCGAATCCACAAGCATTGAAGCCAACGCCGCCAACGCGCAGGTGATTGCCAGCCGCATCAATTAAGGATCCAGGGTCGCTCTTGCTCACGCGTGGCCAGGAATGGCCCGCGCCTGCTTGTCCCATTACGGCGGTTCCACAATTGCTGGACAAAGAGCCACTGACCTAAAGCGGCTCCTTCCTTAAGAAAAGGCCACCTTTCGAAGGACTATAGCGAAACCAGAGTTGGTGTATCCCGAAAGCACTGCACCAAAGTCGACGCGACCATCAGGCCCGGGGCCCCACGGACAGGTCTTCGTCCGTGGGGTGGAGGCCCGGGGTTCCCACGGGCAGGTCTTCGTCCGTGGGGTGAAGCGAGCGGCGAACGTCTTATCCGGAGTCGCCCGTATGCTTTCAAACAAACTCACCTCATCGGACGCACGCATCGCCCGGCCCAATGAGGAGGCACTCCATCTCGGCAAATGCAAAGGTCTGGAAGGGCCCGGTCACATCCAGTGAATCGAATCCTTCGTACAACGGCATGACGACTTTCAGCGCCATGTTCTTTCCTTGACAAAGCCGATCAATGATCGTGGCTCATTCCTTTCATGCCGCTCATGCCCAGACCACCACCCGGCGCATTCAGGTCCGGAACGATATTGATGTTGAGCATCATGCCGGCGTCTTCGTGGTCCAGGATGTGACAGTGAAGCACGTACTCGCCGATGTATCGGTCATACAGCGTGTGCGTATGCACGATGTACCCTGGCTCCACAAAGATGGTGTCCTTGAAGGTGTGCCACATATTGCAGTACTGAATCGCCAGTTGCATCGGGTCTTTGAGGACGCTGGCCTTGCACTTGCCACCGGGCTCAAAGATTGACTTGCCATCCGCGTTCGACGTCACATCCATCACCTCGAACGGATTTACATGGATGTGATAGATGTGCGGCTCGCCGGGATTTTGCTTGGAGGTTGGCGCGGTCAACTCCCATGCGTCCACGGTGTTCACCTGCCGAGTTATGTTTACGACGTCTGGATTGTAGCTTGCGCCGTTGACCGTGAAACCCTTACTGCCGATCTCAAACGCCGCCTGCTGCGGCTCGGCCGTTGGATCAGTCACTGGTGGCAATTCGGTGAAGGGCGCCCATGGTTCAAGATTTCCCGCCTTGAGGCCGTCGCGCACTGCAGGCGGCAACTGAGGGTTACCCTCATAAAGCGTCTGCTGAACATACTGCTGCAGATCGCCGCTCACCACCTTGCCGCCCACCACATCGATGTACGCAAGCAACTGCGGCTGATTAGGTCCAGAGCCTCCGCCGTTAATCCCGTGTTTCCCCGTGGATACGCGCTGGGATTCCGGCGCCTCCTGATCAAGCAAACAGTAGTGTCCGTCCGACGGGAACACCACCAGGACATCGCTCCGGTAGCCCGGCTGCAGATAATTCGAGCCCTCCACGCCAGGCGCGCTCTCACCCTCAAGAGCGTGGATCCTGGTCAGCGTCAGGCCATCGGCGGCGATTTGAAACTGCGGCACGAGCGTGCTCTCGGTCGCATTGCATTCTTTGCGCACCTCCGCGGCCTGCTCCAGACGGTTGCCCTTCAGCGCCGAAGTCCCCACAAAGTCGGGCCCGCCTATCGGCCTGCTGGATTTGACGATTTGCAGATTGATGGTGTCATGGATGCCTTCGTGAATGAACCGCCAGCGCTGGATCTCGCCCGCCTTGAGGGTGACCGTCGGTTGGACAACGCCGTTTACGCTGGTGAAGCGGCCGTTGGTGTCCCAGATGCTGGCGGAAAATAACTGCAGACCGAAGTTCTCCATCACGCCCGGCGAGTGCGCTATCTCAGAATTTGCTGGGCAGATCCAAGGCGCGGTCGCCGTTGCCGGTGGTTTCCCCGTCGCCTGGGACGCGGCGTAGTCATAAATGCCCTTGGTGGTGATCAGGTTCGCCCACGGTTCTTGCGCGTTGGTAAGAAAGCAGGCATACGCAATCTGCTGAAAACCGAAGATCTGTTCCTTGAACGGCGCCTTGTCGGGCCCGTGCAGGATGGTGTCGATGTCTGCCTGCTGGGGCTTTTGTCCCGGCAAAGGCTTCTTGTATTCGCGCTCGCCGCGGACGATCAGCACCCCCGATTCCCCGCTCGCGACCTGCATCGCCGTCGAACCGTGGCGGTGGGAGTGATACCAGAACGTCCCCGCCGGATGGTCGTAGGGAATATTGATCTCGTACGGAAAAGTGCTCTGCGGAACGATGTTGATCAACACGTTGTCGCCGTTACCCGCGGGCGAAACATGCAGGCCGTGGGTGTGCAAGTTGGCCGTATTGAAGCAACCGACTCCCGGATAAAGATGCAGATACGCCGGCGGGTTTGGCAGGCATGTCGGGTCGTCGGTGGATAGCTTGTTGTTCAGGTCAACGCGAAGCACCGTGCCTGGATCCACCTCGATGGTAGGTCCCGTCACACAGCCGCCGTAAGAACGAAGTTCCACCGGATCGTCGATTCCGGTGTCCGGATTGAACATCGTAACGTGTGCGCGCACAATGTCCAGATTGACATGCACGATGTTGCCATCCGTCGATATGCTCGCCTGCGGATCGCACTTCGATTCGGTTCCCGGCACCGGCGCCATCAGCAACAAAGACTTCGCCCCCGGCAGCGGCGCTTGTTTCAGCGCAGGCGGCTGCTGGAACGCTCGTATCTGCGACTGCGCTTGCAGCCCGCAGCCGCCTAATGCGACGATCACAATGAGGTTCTTCCATATCATTCGATTCACGGTGTTCTCCTTGAACGTCTCTGGATCAATGACAACTCAATTCAAATCGGCTGCAATAAGGGCGTCGCTGATTGCTGTGAAAGACCTATGGGTTGGCGCCGTTCGGCGGCCGCGTCTTGAACCGCCGGATCAGCAGGCGCATGCTCTTTACCTCTGCTGAGGTCGCAGCACGTGGAGCTTGACCGGATTGAATCACCGACAGTCGCAGCGCGATCCGTTCGTCGACGAAATCCTCCGTTGGCACGGGAACGGTGTAGGTTCCGGCGGCTTGACCGGAGCGCACACCATGGGGAGAGATGGTACCCAGAGGGTGGCCATCCCGCGTCGTGAGCTGGATCTGGCCGGAGTCAACCGCGCCGACCTCCACCAGCAGCCAGGCGGTCTCCCCCTTGTGCAGTACGTGCGGCAGGGTGAGCGTCATTTCGCGGGCCTCACCGGATTGCTGCGGCGCAGCTGCGGGTGGCGGCGCAGCTTGCAGCGCGACGAGTGCGAAGACGAAAGTCGAAGAAGCGAAAAACATGGCCAAGCCTATAGCGAAACCAGAGTTGGTGTATCCCGAAAGCACTGCACCAAAGTCGACGCGACCATCAGTGCCGGGGTCCCCACGGACAGGTCTTCGTCCGTGGGGTGAAGGATCGGGGTCCCCACGGACAGGTCTTCGTCCGTGGGGTGAAGGATCGGGGTCCCCACGGACAGGTCTTCGTCCGTGGGGTGAAGGATCGGGGTCCCCACGGACAGGTCTTCCTCCGTGGGGTGAAGCGAGCGGCGGCCTCGCACGAAACTGACCGGCCCACAGGGACTCTGGTTTCGCTCTAGAGCGCCCGCACCGTTGCCGACTTGAGCACCGATGCTCCACCTTCGGAAGGCACAACCCGGATGGTTACCGCGACACTCTTGGCCTCTGCGCCGTTGGCCGCAGTCAGGCCCTTGAAGGCCTCCTTTCGCTTCGGTAGCGGAACCAGGAAGGTGGCATCGCCGGACATTCCGGGCATATGCATCATGCCGCCGAAGAAGGCGATGGTGCCTGCATAGTAAGGGCTGTCAGAGCTGACCTGAGTTACGTCGGAGGGCGCGTCCACCAGAATATCGAACTGGCGATCGGGTGAGCCGGCCGTGGGACGAGGCAAGGTAACCAGCGCGAAGAGCGACGCTGGAGAATCGGCCGCGAGATGGGCTGTGAGCGCATGGCCAGAGAGCGTTAGCGTGGCGGCGTTTTCCTTCATCAGGCCCATTACCGTCGTCCGCGCATGAGCCGCAGTCAATGCGGCGCTGGGTGGCTTGACGAGCGCTTCACCGAAGCCCGGTTCGTAGTCGTACTGGAACCGGGCAGTGGAGATATAGTCCTTGGCGTAGCTGGCTCCGACCTGTCCGCCGTTACCGTCCACGTAAAAGAGGAAGGGCTCCTTCGCGTAAGTCGGGAAATCCGCTTTGTCAGGCAAGTAGGGCAGCTTGAGAGCCTGCTGCTTGCGAGTCCATATGTCCCACAACCGGTCCATGTTGCTGTGGTGCAGGAAGAAGATTGGGTCAACAGGGGACAGATTGTTGGTCATATTGCCCCAAGGTCCGTTGGGGATCGGCCCGTAGCCGCCGATGTAGTTATGGGTGCTGTTATGCGGGAATCCTTCGAGGGTGGAGAAGAGGGTGCTGCCAGAAGGTGGCGTGTTGTGCGAGGTCGTCTTGGAGCTGTTGAAGCTGATCTGGTTGATAGGGTCGTAGAAATCGGTTGGCAGCAGCCCGGAGTAGACCATGAACGCCGAAGTGTTGTAAGTGACCTGTGCGCTCAGCTTGGGATTGGAGCGGGTCAGATAGCGCGCACCGGGTGTCTGCGCGAAGGCCATGTTCTCCAGGTTGATGTGTGGCGGGGGCGGGGTCGTGGTGTAGCCCGTCACATCGTTCCACATCGCGTCGAAGCTCGTATAGCCGCGGAGGTTGAGCTGGCCGGTCTGGGCCGGGTTGAGCCCACTCCAGTACCGCTTAAGAGTTGGCTGAATGTAGGACGTGAACGTGCCGATGTCTTTGGTGAAGGGCTCGTATGCGGAGTCGGTCGGCGTCAGTACGCCGTTGAACATAGAGTCTGGAATCTGGGGCAGTTGGGTCCAGTCCCAGTAAGGCATGGCGAAGTTTGGATCGCCGCTCAGATTGCGGATTGTCTGCTCAAAGTAACCTAGATAGCCACGGTGCCACACATAAAACCACCAGTTACCGTGCGGGCAGTCCATTAGATGGATGAACGCATTACGAAACCAGTTTTGTGGATGATCCGGCGGCAGATTCAACATGGCCTGGACGCCTTTTGCATAACTGGCCAGTGCCTTTTGCCCTTCGGGGCTGGTGACGTTGTAGCGGCGGTATTTTGCCGGGGCCTGGGCCAGTGCGAGATGCTGCGGCAATGCGGTAGCTCCGGCAACGGCAAGGGAAGTCTTCAGGAACTCGCGCCGGGTGGTTCCGGGGAAGTGGCTCATGGCTTTTCTCCTGGAACGTACCAGAAGCCGACCAATGCGAAGGGTTTATCCGCGAACGCAACCCTGGTACGTTCCTGTTGTCTTGAAGATGTGTCACGCTACCGCGCGCTCTCTTGGGAGCGAGACATGAGGGCTATTGGTTGCAAGGTTCCATGTACAGCACGGCTCGGCGGAAGAAGCAGGCGGGTTTACAGCCCGTTTGATGCACGGGGAAATACGGGGTAATTATGGGAGAGCCAGGTGGCCCTGTCAATAAAGAAATATGGAAATTGTCCCGCCGCTCTTCTCAAGATTTCATCGTGAAGGCGGGAAGAATCTCCGGCCTTCACGGGATTAGCCGACGAATGCTATGCCGGTTGTTTCAAGCAGTTGAGATGGCGACTTCAGGAGTAATCGGCGTTCAATGAGTGCCCCGGCGATCATGCACAAAGCGGGATGCGAAATTTACTGATTTGTCCGACAGTTCTGTAACTTACATTTGTGTCTTGTAATAAACAGTCATCGTTAGTTCGCCGATATGCACTCCCTCCGGCCCTTCAGTGTCTTCAACCTCATTTGGTTCTTTACCAAAATTTGTTGTGATGAAGGTTTTCAGTTGGTCGCCAGCGATAGCCGCTAAATGACCCATCTTTCCGATATTGCTAAGCTGTTGACCGAAAAACATTTGGCCTTGTTGCTTCGCCTTGCGATAGTTGGGGCGCTTTCGTTTCAAGATTGTTTATCGTTGTGATTCCCCTCACCGGAAGTCAAGGGACAGTAATCGTCTCGGCATGGACATCCAAACCCGACAATCGTACCTCGTTGTTCATGACCGGCTCCTCTCCGCATATGGCTCTGAACGGTGACTCCTTCAAGAATCACAGCCTAACCTACGACCAGCGCATTGGAACCGGTCACTCCATGAAGACTAAAAAGAGAGGATGCCGGTGAACTGCAGTTGGCGCGCGCCTCCAATCGGATTGGTTATGATTCCGACACCCTGGCTGGAGAAGGTGCTCTCAGGCGTCCCCGGTCCGATCTGAGTGAAAGGGGGGCCATAGTTTGGTGCGCCGGAAAAGTTATTGCCCGGGGTGTCGAAGCTGGGAGTGTTGGTGATGTTGAGGAATTCCGCGGAAAGGCGAAGGCTGGTTTTTTCGGTAATCCTCGTCTGTTTGACGAAGGCTACGTTCGCGCTCTTCTGGAATGCGCTGCGGAAAATATTACGGCCGCCACTGGCGAAACCTGACTCAGACGGATCGTCGGCAGGCACACCGTCGGTCCCGGGGGCCAGGGTGGGATATGCAAAAGAGGCTGGGTTGAACGCGGCGTCATTCGCGCCAAAAGCGCCGCTATGGCCAGTCAGGGCCTGTTTCTTTGTTACCCCTGGCGCAAGCGGCAGCACTGGATTGGTCAGGTAGTCACTCGATGAGAAGTAGATGCTCCCGACCGTGCCGCTGAAGTCGTAGACGTTATAGGGCTGTCCACTCTGAAGGACAGAGTATCCATTCATTCCCCAACCGTTGGTGAGTACGCGGAGCGTCTTACCGCCCTCATTCAGCTTAGGCGCCTGATAGCTGAAGCTGATGGCAACTGTATGGGTTTGATCGAAGTCGGAGGAGGCATATCCCGATCGCAGATTCCGTGGATCGTTGCCGTTATAGAAAATACCGAAACCGCTGCTTTCATCCAGTGAATGGGACCATGTATAGGCCACATACATATCCAGACCATGGCTGACGGTTTTGTGAACCGAGGCGAGCAGAGCATCGTAGTTTGCAATACCGACCGTGTTCCACGAGACCGAGTTGGGATTATAGCCGATGTACGGAGTACGCAGATCCGTATTGCCACCGGTATAGGTGTTATACGGTTCATCATTACCAACCTGGTATCCGTAAGTGGCGGCTTGGGGGTACAGCCCGTTGGCATAGAGTGGCGCCTGCGGTGTGGCGATCTGCGGCTCGTTGAACGGGACTGGAATGGTCTGGCGTTGTGAGTGGTTGCCCGTATATCCGAGCGTCGCGCTAATATCCGGGCGCAACTTCCACTGCAGGTCGAGGCTCCAATTCTCGGTGAAGGGCAGCTTGTTGTTTAGGCCATAAGCGCCGAACAGATACGGGGATGCGCCATTGATGAGTGCCCCCATGTTGGGCAAATTCTGAACGAAATCGGCAGGGTTGGTGTCGATGGTTGGGGGTGTTGTGCCAAACGGGTTGTCCAAGGTGCCCGAAGACGTGGCATTCACGGGTTGCACGAAGGGAGGTTGCAAGGTAACTCCGAACGGTCCGTTGAAACCGCCGCCCGCGCTGGGAGAAAACTCTGTAAAGAACTCTCCGCGGTCGTAGTAGAGGCCGAATCCAGCCCGCATAACCAGATTCGGACTGATGCTATAAGCAACCCCGATGCGCGGGGCTATACCCCATTGCCCTTGCTTCAAAGTGGAGTTGCTTGCTCCCGGGGTGTGATAAAGCTTGTTGTTCCCTGCCACAATCAGGCCCGCGTTCGTAATCGTGTCCGAACTCGCGTTATAGGAGTACTTGGTCGGGTCGAAGTTGACCAGATTGCCATACTTCTCATACAAGCCGCCGTCATTGTCATAGCGTATGCCGGCAGTTAGGTTCAGCTTCTTGGTAACCCGCCAGTGGTCCTGCGTATAACCGCCAACCTGGGGAGCGCGGTAATAGCGGTTGCTGGCGCCCTGAAAGTAGACCGTGTGGCCGCCCGTGCGCACCTTACCACCTTGTTTCAAGAAGTTTGGAAAACTTGAAAAGGCGATCGACGCTACCTGGTTGGCACGATTGATAATGTTCAACTGGGTAAAGTCGTAGTTGGCGCCGAACGAAAGCGTGTGGTTGCCCAACACCCAGTTCAGGTTCGTTGTGCCTTCAAATGTGTCTTGCGCGAATCCAGTGTTGGAGAAATTCGATGTCGGCCCAATATCCAATGAATTGCCATTCCCGTCGAAGTTTCCCACTGAGATGCCCGGCAATAACTTGCTGCCAAAGAGGTTTATGGCTGCGTCCGTACCGCCAATGTTGTTGGGAGCAAACGGCTGCGACGTGAGCGACGCTGCCGTCTCGCGCAGGAAGCCAAATTTCTGATCCCATGTGATCCTGGGAGAGAAAATGTGATTGTTCTCCAACGAGAATACCTGGCTGCCCGACTGGAACGCCTGCGGGAAACCGAGTAAAGGTCCACTCGAAAAAGGGCTCTCGGTCGGGTCGTGCTGGTAATAGTATTTGCTGGAGATCACGTCATTATCCGAGAGGTGGTAATCCACATTTCCATTCGCCTGGGCCGCATTGAACTTGGATGCTGGCCCATTGAAGGCCACATCGTAACCAGGGATATTGCCCACGGGCGAGGAGATCAGGTATTGACCCGACGACACCTTGGCCTGCAGAAAAGCCACTGCTACCGGGTCGAGCGGAGTGCCCGGCGCTAGTCCGGCACCCTGCCCCATCGGCAAAGAAGCAAATGCAGCCAGACCGGCAGCACTGCGGTCATCGGTGAGTCCAGTGGGCACATTGTACTTTGTCAGCGACTTGAACTGGTCGCGCACACGGGTGTACTGGTAGGAGGTGTAGAAGAACAGCTTCTGCTTTTTTAGAATCGGTCCACCCAACTCCGCACCTACCCAATAGCGGTGCAGATCGGGCGTTGGAGTCGGTATATATTGCCCACTCACACTCGACTCATTGAGCTGTTTGTTGAAGAATGGGTCGGCATCGAGTTTGCCGGATTCAAGCAAGCCGTAAATGGAACCATGATATTCATTTGTGCCAGATTTGGTGGTCACATCGAGATGAGCCCCGGCCGTTGCACCTTCCGATGCATCGAACATCGACGTATCCACGCGCATCTCTGAAATGGTCTGTTGCGGCGGCGTAGGCAGGGCCTGACCGATCGCGTCGTAGATTGAGGTATTGGTGCCGATGCTGCCGTTGCTCTGGAACGACTCTCCCGTGTTGAGCACCGCGCGACTCGCGGCAACACTACTGGAAGAGTTGCCGTTGAACAGGTTGTTCGACATCACGCTATTGAACGTAAACGTATTGCTCGATGACCGCTGTCCGTTGGCGAAGAGGTTTTGGTTGCCCAACCCTTGATTGGTGCCTGTGCCGGAGAGAAGGTCGGCAGTCACACCCGGCGCAAGGGTGGCTAGCTGGGTAAAGCTGCCGGTTCCCAAGGGGGTGGATTCAATCTGTGCAGAATCCATCACGTTGCCGTTCGTCGCGTCCACGGTATTGAGAGAGGAATTGGCCGTTACCTCTATGGCGGTGGCAACGGAACCAACCTTCAATATCACAGTCAAAGTGACCCTGCGCTCGGCCTGCACGATCACATTGTCATACTTTGCGGTGTCGAAACCGTCGTGCGTGAAAGTCAGCGTATAGTTCCCGGCAGGAAGATCGCTGAATGAAAAATCGCCGTTGGCTTTGACGACTAATGTGCGCGTCAGCCCCGTCGTGGGGCTTGCAATCACGACTCTCGTAGCCGGCACGACTGCACCGCTGCTATCCGTTACAGTCCCCAGGATTCCACCTAGGGTCTGTTGAGCCGTTGCGAGTTCGCAACAAAGCAGGACACAGAGTGCGGACAGGCCGCACAAGGCGACACTCCTCCAAAAAGTATGTCTCATGATTCTCCTCCTGGTTGGCTTGGATGTTACCGGATCGAGTTTGCAGCTATGCGGCACGATGACCATTCCCACCGTCTTAGCTTCAGCGCTGTGTTCACTTGAAGTTGTTAAGAGACGTTGAAAATCTTTCGAGATTGTGCCATTTGATTGCCAATAAACGAGTCTTCTGCATAGAAGTATGTATGCACATTAATTTAGATCGTTTCCCTACAGGAAACGAGGGAGCACGCCAAGAAGTCTGAGGTCTGGCGGGTAGAGAACGACATAACAGGTCAAGCGTTCAACGCCTTCCTGGTAGCCGGAATCCGGTAGACAGTATCCGCGGTTCCGCCTCAAGGCTGCCTGACCCGCGACGTTTTGGAGCTCTCTTTATCTTGAGGTCATCGCAATCGTGGCGAGCCATACCGATTAGGTCGTTGCGGAGATTACGTGACTATAATTGCCCAGTGAATTCTCGTTGACACACTCGTGAATCGACTGCACCGTTCATGCCGGCTTATGACTTCCAAACCCAGTCTCTGCTTAGGTTCTCAACGTCACGATTACGTTGTTGAGTAGGGAACAGAGGAGAGCCATGCAGAGACCTGTTTCAACTCCATCCGCAACTCTTCGCCATCTGCGATACCACATTGGCAGATGGAGCTTTGTGGTACGGCCGTAGCGATCCAGAAACCTGCAGCGGATTGAGGAGCTCTGTGTTGCCATTGACCGCATTGCTGCGATACCGTTGGCAGTGCACTTGACTGAACTCTGGTAGGAGAATTGAATTGCGAACAAATCGTATCTTTGCTATGGTGCTGTCCCTTCTGTGTGGAACCTCTGTAATTGCACTTGCCCAATCGAACTGGAGCGTTAAACAAACCTTCCATATCGGCGGAGAAGGGCGATGGGACTACATCACTGTCGATGCTCCTAACCACCGCTTGTTTGTAACCCGGACGACCCATACCCAGGCCATCGATGCGGAAACCGGAAAAGTGCTCGGCGATATCCCTGGACAAAAGAATTCGCACGGAGTAGCGATCGTTCCCAAGCTCAACCGCGGCTTTATCACGGATGGCGGTGGCAACGGCGAAATTGTGATCTTCGACCTGAGGACCTATGCCGTGCTTGGTAAGCTGTCTGCCCTGCCCGACGCCGATGGAATCATCTACGACGAGAAGACAGATCGTGTGCTGGCTGTTTGCGGCGACAGTAGTGCGCTCCTAGTCTTCAAGCCGGATATCGACCCGAAGGAGGGCAAGATCGATTCGCCCATCAAGCTCCCTGGCGGACCCGAGTTCCTGGCCGTGGATGACGCGGGCAAAGCGTATATCAACATTGAAGACAAGGATGTCGTTGCGGTTGTCGACCTGAATGCAAGCAGGGTTGTGGCGCAGTGGCCAGTTGCGCCCGGCGGGCATCCTGTGGGCATGTCGATCGACCGCCATGCGCATCGCCTCTTTATCGGCTGCCGCGATCCCCAGAAACTGGTGGTCATGAACGCCGAGAACGGTGAGATCGAGGCGTCGTTTCCCCTCGGTGCTGGTGTAGACGCTACGGCATTCCTGGACGGGCAGGCCTTTGCGAGCTGCCGCGATCGCACTCTCTCTGTGGCCGGTGAAAAGTCGGGCAAATTGGAAGTGGAACAGACCGTAATCACTCCCGAGGGTGCCCGGACCCTAGGAATCGATGCCGCCAAACGGCGCATCTACTTGCCCACGGCCGAATTCGAGCCTGCAATGTCTGGCCGCCCCAAGATCAAGCCTGGCACCTTTATGATCGTAGTGGTTGGGAAAGAATAACGCTTCACATTGGACAGGGGTGCGGCTTCTTGCCGTGCCTCTCTTCCATCGATTCGGATTCCAGCTGGATGACGTCTTTCCGGAACGATCGCACCGTCGCGACGACGATGATCTAGCGCTGGCAATTCAGAAGCAGATGCCTTTCCCCGATATAGTTCTCATTCATTGGACTGACGCTGAGTTGGAGGGCATTCTAGCGGCTTGCGCCGATATGAACCGGGAAGATGACTTGGAAACAAGATCCCTCTCCTTGAGAGGTGTCCACTGTGATCGAAGCCTTGTGCTGCTCAGAGATCCATTTGGCAAGCGAGAGTCCTAAACCGGAGCCGTTTGGTTCCTGATGCAACGGACTCTGTGCGCGGTAAAAACGGTCGAAGATAAAGGGAAGATCCTTTTCCGCAATCCCGATACCGCTGTCTTTGATCGAGAGAGTCATGAGGCTTTCGTCTCGCCCGATTCTGAGCACGATCCGTCCCCCGGACGGGGTGTATCGGCAGGCGTTGTCCAGAAGAATTCGAACCAGCCTTTGCAAGGACTCCTGGTGCCCCAAAACCCATACATCTTGTGAGTCTTCGGTCAATGTGATATCGAGCGACAAAAGTTTGGCCGTAGGCTGCCACTGTTGAACCATCTGTGTGACAAGCGCGCTCATGAGAACCGGCTCCAACTCCAACTGCGAGGCTCCAGAGTCTGCGCGCGCAAGGGTCAGCAGACTCTCGACCAGTGCGGTCATGCGCACGGTTTCACCTTGAACATCTTCCAGAATTGCGCGGTAGTGTTCCGCCGTACGCGGAAAACATAAGGCGATCTCAACTTGAGTACGGATGAGGGAGAGCGGCGTACGCAGCTCATGCGACGCATTGGCTGTGAGCAGGCGGACACTGCGAAACGCAACTTCCAAACGCTCAAGCATGAGGTTCAGAGTATCGGATAACTCGGAGAGTTCATCGCGAGAGTGGATGACCGGCACACGAATCGACAGATTCCGGTCGTTGATGCGGCGAGCCTCGGCAACGATGGTGGTGACCGGGGAGAGCGCTTTACGGCTTAGAAGGTGTCCGATGAGAACGGCGGCTACCACAACAACCGGAACCAAGAGGCAGAGGTCGAAGCGAAATGCTGCAAGGATGAGGGCCGATCTGTCTGCAGACATCGCTGTTGTTACAAAGTAGGAGTGCCCTTTTACAAGAATCTGGCGCGAGAAGACACGAATGCTGTGCCCCTTTTGCGACTGAAAAGGAATGACCCTGCCTGGCTCAGGTGGCAACGGTGGAATCGGATCGGCCGTTGCGCCACGCGATGAGTAGTAGAGCCAATGCCCCTGTTCATCAATAATCTGGAGCCACTTTCCCTCGTCTTTCTCTTGATACTCCCGCATCAATTCGCTGCGCATCCCGCGCAGGTCCAGGACCGATGATCTCGAAAGAAAGACTTCGAGGTCATCAACTCGCTCGTCGATTTCATGGAGCATCAACAGATCGAGGCTCTGCCGCAGCAGGAGCCAGGAAGCGAGGCTCAAAGCGAGTCCGGCAATCACAACAGAACAGAAATACCAGAGGGTGAGGCGGACGCGAATTGGAAAGGCGATCAGAGTAATTTTCCTCGCATGCGTACTTCCTTGACTGGCCTTGCGTGAATGCTATATCCGATGCCCTTTACTGTGTGCAGTAACTGCGGCTCTCCAGGTGGATCGACCTTTTTTCGGAGGAGATTCATAAACGAGTCAACAGTGCTTCGGGACACAACGGAGTTCCGTCCCCACACTGCCTCCATCAGCGCTGCACGCGTAACGATTTCTCCCTTCGATTGGAGCAGGCGATCCAGCAGCGCCATCTCGGTACGTGTGAGGCTCAGGCATTGACCATCGCGAAAGGCCTGGTGCTGTCCTTGATCCAAGACCAGCGTTTCCAGGCACACCTTGCGATTGTTTGAAGACTTCGACCGTTGCAGTGATTTGAGCCGTGCCAGAAGTTCGAGAAAGGAGAATGGCTTGGTCAGATAATCGTCGGCGCCACCGTCCAGCCCTGCGATGACCTCTGCCTCCCCATCGCATGCCGTCAGCATGAGCACCAAAGCCGGGATCTGGCTCTTCTTCAGTTCTTGCAAGACTTGCCATCCACTTAGTTTCGGCAATAGCACATCGAGAAGAATGACGTCGACCAGAACCTCCTTGGCGAGGCTCAATCCTTCCAACCCATCGGGGGCAGTCATCACCGTATGACCATGTTCGCGCAAACCGTCGCGCAACATCAACAGCATCTTCGGCTCGTCTTCGATAATCAGGATTCTCATGTCAGGGGCGCCAAACGAACGTCGCTATCCATCGATTCTATTTATTCTCCCAGCGTAAGCAATGGATGCAGTCTACCAATTCGGCCTCTGCAGCCGGCCGTCATCTCTAAATTGTTTCATCGAATGATTAACGCATGTTTAACGCCGTTTCCTATGCTCGGAACCAGGTAAAGGTTCGGGCTGAAGACCATCCAGGACCTGGGATACCTGTCCCTACCTAGGAGAATCGTTGCCGTCCCTGTCATTGTGGCGCCGCCAGACCGCCGCTGCGAGCAATTTCAGCATGACTTTAGTTATCCCACTATCCAGACCGCTCTCTCCGCGGTCTGGGCTCAGGAGCCACAGAAGATGATTTGGCCAGTTGAAGGAGAACCAATGGCAACTCGCACGGACCGTCCAAGCACTAGGTTTTTGCTGCTAGTATCGGCGTTTTTACTATGCGGAGTTTTGTCTACATCCAGCGCACAGACCAGGGGCGCAATGAACGGAACCGTCTCAAACCAAGCCGGATCCATTTCTGGTACGTTGATGGATTCCGCCGGCTTGGTATTGAGAGGAGCCCAGGTATCCATCGCTGCAAAAGACATGACCGTGGTCACCGACGAACAGGGCCGTTTCTTCTTCAACGGGCTGCGGCCCGGGGAGTATGCGGTTTCTTTCAGCTACATTGGTTTTCAGAAACTGACGAAAACCGTCACCGTGAATCCGGAAACTTCGACATCTGTGAGTCTGCAACTCCAGGTCGAGTCGGAAAACCAGAGTGTGCTGGTGACGGCCGGAAGCGCTTCGGCTGAAGTAGAGGCGATCAATGAAGAGCGCGCCGCGGATAACCTCATTCAGGTGATGCCCAGCCAGACCATTATGAGCCTGCCAGACCGCAACCTGGGCGACGCGATCAGCCGCATGGCCAGCGTCGCACTGACGCGCAACGAGGGCCAGGACAATTTTGTGGCAGTGCGTGGCACCGAGCCCCGCATGAACAATACCACCGTCGACGGCTTCAATATGCCCTCCCAGGATCCTGGCATCCGCGAATTCGATTTCTTCTCGGTTCCCACCGGCATCGTGGATTCGGTCAAGGTCAGCAAAACCCTCCAGGCCAACATGGACGGCGACGGAATCGGCGGCTCCATCGATCTCATCACCAAGACCGCGAGCGACACCCCAACCTTCTCCATCGCCGCTCTCGGCGGCCTCGGCGCCATGGGGGGCTTCACGCCTCTCGAAAACGCGCGCCCCAACGGACAGGTGTACGGCGCCTGGGGCAAACGCTTTGGGACCAGCAAAAAGCTTGGCTTCATCGTTGGCGCGGACTATGACTTCGATGGCAGCGGCTATAACGATGTCGAGCCCACCCCGGACGAGCTTATCCAGCCCAGCGGCCAAAACGTGGTCTGGGATGACGAACAGGATCTCCGCACCTATGCGTTCCACCGCCCCCGCTGGGGATTGGGCGGCAGCCTCGATTACCGCATCAAGCCTGGGTCCACGATTTTCTTGCGCTATCTCTACACTTACACGCGCGACATTGGCGATAAATCCGTTTACAGCCTTTACGACAACACGCCAGGCGTCAACTCGGTGGAAACCGCCATCGGCAACTACAGTGGCGGGTGCAGTAACTTCGACCCCATAACAGGAGCAACTGCTGGACCCTGCAACACCCCGCCGCGTTACTATAACAATGCTGAAGATGCCAAGATCTATTCGGACAGCGTTCAGCTCAGCGGCACGCATGTTCTGACCAATACCTGGTACTCGTGGAGCGCCGCCGTCGGAAGCGGCTACTTTGGCGACAATCCTTTCGAGTCTGGCAACTTCACCAACATCGCCAGCACCAGCTCGTGCCAGTTCAACCAGAGTGCAACCAAAGACTACTTCGTACCCCAATGGAGCCCGGCATGTTTTGCCGAGATCAACAGTCCTCAGAACTACGCCTTCACCGGGACAAAGCGTGAACCGGGCCACGAGGAGCAGATCAACATCGGCGTCGATGGATCGGGCGCATTCCGCTGGCGCGCTGGCGGCCATCTTTCAACATTCGAGTACGGCGCCAAGTTCCGCAGCATGCACAAGTACAACGACCAGTACTACCTCACCGCCAAGTACGCCGGTGCCGGCGCCGGCGTTCCGATGACCAACTTCCCCAACCAACTCACGCAATCGAACTATTACAATGGCGCGTACAAGGACGGCTACAATGTGTGGTTTGGCCCCGTCCAACAGTATGTCGACCAGCACCCCGCCGACTTCACCTTAACCAACAACAAGGGCGTATATTCTGGGAACTACGGGTTGGTGGAGCACATTCCCGCCTTCTATGTGATGAACACCACCGACTTCACCCGCGGCGTTCGTCTGGTCCTTGGTCTGCGCTCCGAGATCACCTCAGAGAATGTGCACAACCTGGCGTTCAATCCCAACGGCAACGCAACGCCGAATAAGTTCTCAGGCTCTTATTACAACCTCCTCCCCAGCGCATCGCTGCGCTTCGACGCCGGCCCCAGCAGTTACCTGCGCCTGCTCTACGCGCGTGGCGTTTCCCGTCCTGAGGAGTCGTGGCTGGCCCAAGACGTGAGCTGGGGCAACGGCGGAAACGGTGCCTATAAAAACACAGTCACCTTCGGCAACCCCAATCTCCGGGCCGAAACCGGCGACGATATCGACGTCCTCTACGATCACTATTTCAAGACCTTTGGCGTGTTGTCCGGCGGGTATTTCTTCAAGCACCTTGCATCTCCGCCGGTCAGTAGCCAGACGGTGCTGAACAACTACCTTCCTCCGGGCGGACAGCCTGCAGATCAGGGCACTTATCTCGCCACCTCCTACACCAACGCCGGCAGCGCGTGGATCAGCGGCGTCGAATTACAGTACCTGCAGCACTGGTCGAATCTGCCCGGCTTCCTTGGCGGCCTGGGCATGAATGCCAACTACAGCTACATCGGTTCCCAGACCAGCGGTATCGCCGGACGCAGCGACAAGCCGCGCCTGCTGGAGAACGCTCCCAACATCTTCAACATCGGGCCCACCTTCAACCGCGGGCCTCTCTCCATGCAGATGAACATCAACTTCAATGACGCCAGCATCTACGTTTACCAATTTACGGACGGGGCTCCTGGAGGGCCACAAGGCCCCCTCGGCGACAACTATAACTACCCGCACACCCAGGTCGATGCGCAGGGCAGCTATGCCCTTCCTCACGGCTTCAAGTTGCTCGTCTCAGGGCTTAACCTGACCAACGAGGAATTCGGTTTCTACTACGGCAGCCCGAAATACGATACGCAGCGCGAGTTCTATCACTCCACATTTTCCTTCGGTGTTAGCTGGACAGCTCACCACGAGTAGTTGCAACGTATGCCGGTTTCAGGGTTATTGCATGCGAAAGCTGATGTCCTGAGTCGCCGCGACGAACAAGGAGAGGCGTCCAGAACGAATTTGACAAAGGCTGTAATGAACCTGAAACCGGTCAAAAGGAAGAAGGGGCGGTGCATGGGATCCTTTGCACCGGTCCTTCCTTTCTACTCGTTTGCTTCTCTGTCCAATGTCAGTTGCGATGTTATTTCAGCCGATCTCTGTGGGTTATCCAGCCCGCACCACATTTGAGCCATATGAGAATAATCTGGAGAGAAAATCAACATGAAACGGATGTCAGTTCTAATCGCGTTGGTGCTCTGCAGCGCAACCTTTGCTGCCGCGGCGGGCTATAAGATCGAAAAGCGCTTTTCCATTCCCGGCACGGACGGGTGGGACTACATCACGGTGGATAGCGGCGCGCGGCGCGTCTACGTCTCTCATAGTGTGCGCGTCAATGTGTTGAATGCGGATACGGGCATGGCCATCGGTACGATAGAGGATACGCCGGGCGTGCACGGCATTGCAATCGCTTCCAGGCAAGGGCATGGGTTCACAAGCAACGGCAGGGAAGACAAGGTGACCATGTTCGACCTTCCCACGCTGGCGGTAATCAAAAAGATTGATGTGGGCAAAGGGCCCGATGGCATTTACTTTGACACCGCAAGTGGTCGCGTCTTCACCAACAATCACCGCTCGCATGACATTACAGCTATCGATGCGGTGAAAGGAGAAGTGGTCGGCACGGTGCAAGTGGGAGGAGACGGAGAAGGTGCTGTCACAGGAAAGGATGGACTGATCTACGTTGCACTCGAAGACAAGAATGAGATTGCTGTCTTTGATCCCACAACCCTTGAGGTGAAGCGGCGTATTCCGCTTGACGGAGTGACCGCGCCCACCGGGCTTGCTGTCGATGCCAAGACCAATCGCCTGTTTGTGGGCGGCCACAACAAGACCATGCTCGTGCTGGATGCCGAGACAGGAAAGAAGATCGCCAGTCTTCCCACTGGAGCAGGAACCGATGCTGCCGGCTTTGACGAACACTCCAGGCGCATCTTCTTCTCGAATGGAGAAGGTAACCTCACTGTGATTCAGGAGAAATCTGCTGACGAGTTTGTGCCCGTGGCCTCTGTTCCTACGCAGCAGAGCGCCAAGACCATGGCTTTGGACAAAGATTCGGGAAAGATCTATCTTCCCGCGGCAACGATTGTCGTTACTCCCGCTACGGATCCAGCGCAGAGGCCAGTGCGCACGATTACGGATGGGACGTTCTGCGTTCTCGTTGTGGGCGAGTAGATCCCAGACTGGAAGTCGTGCGAATTCATAAGGCGGAAGTGACTGAGTCGGGCCAAAAAGGGAGAAGCTGATCTGTGGGGCGTGAAGATTTGGAAAGCCGGACTTTGGAGCATCTTTTCCAGTCTTCCGCAGCCATGGATGGCGGTGCCAGCCTTTCTCCTGGTAATGGTATTTGAACCATTTCTTCCGTTTGGGTTGGGGTTAGCTGCAGGTGCAATCGTTTGGATGATTGGAGCAGAGGTTCTGCCGGGTGCCTGCGGCAAGGCGCCTCCCGATCGAATTGGTATCGCCTTGACAGTCGGCGTCATTCTCATGATGACTATTGAGTTTTTCCTACGATGACAGGATCATCCTCTGGAGCATCGCTGTAGGAGGCCTCTCCTATAGCGCGCCGAAGGTTTTTCGATGGGGCGTTTCGGCTTGGGGATGCACTTTCGAGGCGGCGGGCATGGTGCTTCTCCTCGAAGGAATCATGACGCTCGTTCCCGGCCTTTGGCTGAGTCACAGTAAACCTCCTGTGAACCGAGGTTTACACCGCCAGCAATGCGGAGGAAAAGCCCATGCAGCAGCGTCCGTCGCGCCAGCGACTTAGTTCAACCGCCGCAGCCGACGGTAATGCCTGGATAGGCCTTGTGCATTGATGATTGATTGCGCAGCATCATGTCTCGACCGAGCACAGGGACGGCGCGCCGTCCCACCGTTCGCAAATTGCGTGAAGGATGGGCCAGTCGCTGAAGATTGAGTGCGCACGCGACGCCGCGTGGCAATATCCGGGTCAGCGCACATTTGCCAATCAACGCCGTCCTGCATCAACCGGGCGATTTCTCCGACTTAAGAATCCTCGCATTAAAGATGGCCTGGGCTTGCTTCGGCGTTTTGTCGCGCGTGCCTTTGGGTACGCTCCTGGCGGCGCTCAGTCTCGGAATGCTCGGGCGCGGAGCCGAAGATGCCGAAACGGTGCTTAGCACGCCGTGTGTGACCTCCACAAGCCACAGACCGCCGTTCGGACTCTTCATCAGGGTGCAGGTTGAGAACACGTTCGAATGAGAATCAAAATCGGTTGCCGCACTGACTTCAGGGTTCCCGGCCGCGACCACAAGCTGATAGAAATTTGACGGCGCCGCCGTATCCTGAAGGAAAACAACCTGTGACGACGATCCTCCTGACACAGCGCTCAGTTGTCCGCTGTCGTCGATCGTCACCGACCACGGATCTTGAGATTTGTCCGGGAGGACGATGGAAGTCAGGGCAAATACCGGGCAGAGGCCCGTGGAGTTACTGGCCGTTAGAAATGGCATGAGGCTTGGCGCGTTGAGGTCCCGTTGCGTAAGAGACGGCAGCGAAAGAAAGGTGGATAAGTCGAAACAGTCCCATACCGTTCTGATGATCGAAGTGTGATCGAACGGAAAGGTTCCGGCGGGAGGATAGGGAGAAGAGGATATTGTTGGCCGGATAGTCGATCCCTGGGCAATCAAGGGTGACACGATGATCGCCGGCACGCGGCATCCGTAATAGGTGAACTCGAAGCCATTGGCTGCGGGGTGAGCGTCATCCTTGGCGTTCGGAATGGTCAACCCGGCCGTGGTGCCGAGCGCGTTGGATGCCACGGGGGGCGGCGCGGCAGGTGGCGGTACGTGATCGTACATGCCGCCATGCTCGTCATAAGTGATGATGAGCAGGCAGGAATCCCAGATGCTGCTGCTGACCAGCAGGTTGTAAATCTCGGCGAGAAAGATTTCGCCATTCGCAACATCGATGGGCGTCTTGTTCGTCGGCAGGAAGGGTAATAACGCCGAGACTCCGGGGTGGTTGCAGTTGGGTGGGTTGTTGCTGTTGGCAACGTCGGTGGCGTAGCGCGGTTCAATCAGCGATAATTTCGGCAACTTACCCGCCGTCACATCCTGTACGAAAGTGGTCGGAATTGAGCCCAGCCGGTCGCCCATGATCGCGGGCCTTGGAGTGCCATCCCCCCAGTCGGAATCGTCATAGGTGGCGACATTGACGTTCCCTGAACCCTTCGCAGCCTCATAAACATAGGGCACCGTAATCGCCGCGATCGAGTAGTCACTGAAGTAGAGTTTCCAGTTCGGAGGGTCGCCGGAGGCGTCGGAGGGAAACGCAACATCGAGCGCCTCGAAGATGGAGGGCAACTCCTTAAAGGTAAGGGGCAGATGCAGCACTGAATTATTGGCCAGGTACTGCATGTCATCCACATAGCTGTAACTTTCAAGCAACTCATGATGGACGGATGGGGCTGCGCAGAGCATGAAGGTGCGGTTGGTGAAAGTGTGAGAGGGTACTGAGGCAAACCATTGGTCGCAGACGGCATAGTTGTTGGCAAGCCACGCGCTGACGGGTACCTGGTCCGGAGTGAAGTAAGTCATACAATCCGCTGGCGGACCGCCCTTGGCGGCGTAGTTCAACGTGAAGCCCTGCATGCCCAGGTTTGAAGCCGGCGGAGGCGCCGGCGGGGGAGCGGACGTAGCCGGAGGCCACTGAGCCGTGGACGGTACGGAGGTCAACCCGTAAATCTGCTGCGCCATGTCATCGAAGACCTCGCGCGGATCGAGCGATGGAACTGTGGTCGCAGTAGCATTGGACACCGAGATATTGTCGTTCGGGTCCGAGGGGTTGCTCGGGTTGGGATTCGATTCACCGCCGGTCAGTCCGTCCAGGCCAGCTACGGGCGGCGGCCCCGCTTGAGCTGCCTGGCCTGGTGGGGCCTGATCGTAAGGAGACTTGTTGCCCTGGTTATATAGCCATCCCAGCATGTTGTCATAGGATCGATTCTCCAGCATGACCACGACGATATTGCTGATCTTCTGCAAAGATGCCATAAGCCGCCTCTCTCGACGCCAAGTGTGAGGAAGATAGAGTCTTGAACGAGCTGGTCTCCGACGTAGGATGCGAGCAGTTTTCTTGTCAACCACCCATATAAAGCAAAAACTCCGGATTGTCGGGCATCGCCGGCCAGGTTTCGACATGCTTAAAGCCATTAGTCGAGTCGAAAACATGAACCTTGTTTGTACTTCGGTTGCCGACGTAGAAGTTTCCTGAAGAATCGAACGCCATTCCGGAAGCAGAGTCGGAAGAGCCGAGCGAAAGTATTGGTTGAAAGATCCAGACAGGAGCGCCGGAATCGTAAGGATTGGGAATTGAGCTGGTGAAAACCTGGTTTCCGGCGGAGACGTACATTGCATTGTCTTGAATGAGCAGATGAGTGGGCGAGTCAATAGGATTGCTGACTGCGAGAGGTTGCCCCGTTGCGGCGTTGTAACTTCGCACCAGGCCGCCCGGCTCATCCAGTACAAAAAGAAGTCCGCCATAGTAGGCGATGTCACGAACCGAGTTCTGTACTTTGTCAACGCCTTTATTGCTCACGATTGAGACGTCGAGTCCGCCGAGAGCCTGGGGAACAGGCGTTGTGGCCGGAACCTTGGGTAAAGCGCCATTCGACGAGGCTACAAGCGTTCCAGTGAGGAAGCTGCCTGACGGATAAACCGCCTGCAAGAAGGCAGAAGGAGTTGTGACGAGCGTTGCCTGCGTGTCAGTAACCACCTTCAGCGCGGCGACGACATTGCAATCCTGATTGGACACAAAACAGAGTCCGTTGCCGTCCATCGCCAGGGCAAAAGGATGATCGATGGGGCCATTTGCCGGGTTCGAAATAAAGGTGCTGGCATATTTGTAGCTTGTCCCTGAACCCTGAAAGCATAGGATATTGCTGACATCCTTGCCCCCATTAATTACGTAGAGGTACCCGTTCTGCAGATAGATGCCCCTCAGTTCGTCCAGAGCCTGGCCCGAAGTGATGAGCACATCGGGGCTCGTCGGATTGAGGAGATTTCCGTTGTCGTCGTATGCGTAGACATTGGACACCGCTTGGTGAAACGTGACAAATAGCATTTGGTTTGTCCGGCCTCCTTTACCGAATTTGATATGAGCGCGTCGCGGCCCTGAAGGGCCGGGATTTTCTCTCACGAATTGCGCGTCAGTCTTCGACTTACATAAAAAAACGATACCATGACTCTTTTCACATGCGAACCTCCTCCGCGCAGACGGCCATGTTATTCCTGCAACTGCGGTCCCATGTCGCGTCGCTTCATAAAGCAAGTGCGCTTCAACAATCATTGAACTGTCCGGCCATCGCATTGTCCATGAATCCACGTTATTGGCGAACCAGTGTACCCACCGACTTCCCTGCCAGAGCGCGGGATAGATTACCCGGTGTCAGGCCGTTTATCACACGGAAGTTCCGCATCAGCTTCGCTCGGGTCAACAGTTCAAGGGCTGCCGGCTCAATCGGAAGCGTCGGAAGCTTCCTGTCGATAAGTTTCTGAACGTGGATCTCCGGAATGAATTCCGCAGCGGGATCGATCTTTGGATCGGTCGTGTAAATCCCGTCGACATCCTTGATATAAGTCACGCTGCGCGCACCGAAGACCTCGGCGATCAGATAAGAGCCCGCGTCGCTGCCGTGAGGAGGAAGTTTGCCCACCAGCGGCGGATGTTCCCACAACGCATAAGGAGGGATGCCGTTGAAGACCGCCCCACGAGCCGCTGCAAGCATTGCAGGCAGAAGCTGTACGACGAATGGCGCCTCCAGGTAGACGAACCCATGCTTCGCCAGCAAACAAGAAACCATGTAGGCGTTTTGTGCCGAGTCTTTGGCGCTCAGTGTGGCCAGAGCGCCGGTGGGCAGTCCCAGGTCCAGTCCCACGGAGAAGATATGACGGGAGCGAATTCCGGCGCCTACGCCGATAATCATTTGATGTTGCGACTGATTGGCGACAATCTCCTCAAGCACCGGCAACAATGCGGAGCGCCCACGATCCATGATCGAGCGTCCGCCGATCTGAACGATGTTGACGTCGGGAAGAATCGGTACGACCTGCCCGTCCGATCGGGCGATCACATTCTTGTCCATCAGCGATTCTCGCATCAGACTCGATTCCACATGCTGCCAGCTGGAGTCATCGAAGCTCATCTCGCGTCTCCATCCATATAAATGATTGTTCCCACCGGATCTCCATTCAGGGCGGCTGTCAGTTGGCCAGGTCTTAGGCCGTTGATGAATTGAATCTCGCGAATATTGCGCGCTCGCGTCATGAATTCCAGAACATCTCTCTCTACAATGAGATCTTCGAGATCGAGAGCCAGCAGCTCTTTTACGCCGATGCGCGGAATGAACCGGGCGGTTGAGCTTTTCTTGGGGTCAGTGGTGTAGAGGCCGTCTTCATCTTTTACATAAATCATCTTGCGCGCGCCGAAGACTTCGGCGATCAGGAAGCAGCCCGTATCTGTCCTTTGTGGGGGAATACGTCCGGTTGCCGGGTTCGGTTCCCACAACTTATAAGGTGGCATCCCCTGGCAGACAACGGCTCCGCGCTCCATCAGATAATGAGGCAGTGTACCGAACCCCTCCGGCTCGATGAAAGGAATTCCATACTTGGCCAGCAGGTAGTGCAGCATCTGCGCGTTCTGCCATGCCACCGCAGTTCCCAGCACAGTGAGCACACCTGTGGGCAGGCCAAGATCGATTCCCAGGCTGTAAATGTGGCGTGCACGCGTACCGGCTCCGGTTCCAAGAATCATCTTGTACTGACTCAAGTTCGTTACGATCTCTTCAACCAGCGGGTAGACTGCGCTGCGTCCGCGATCCATAATGCTTTGACCGCCAATTTTGACCACATTGACCCAGGGCAAAATAGCAAAGTTTGGGGTCTCTTCAGTGGCTTGCTGCACCAAGGCATCCGTCAACGATCCGGAGAGAAGTTGTTTGCCGAGGTCAGTAAGAAAGCTGGTGTTATCATCGATCGGAGTTTTCATAGGATTTTGCCGCAAACCTTCGACCTGCTCCTTCGTGGAATTCAAACCTGCAGTTCAATCCCGGAAATCAAATCTGGATTTCGAAAATGTCCAACTCGATAGCGCGGTTCTCTTCAAATTGAGCTTCAATGGAACCGAATTCTGTTTCGGCCCAGGTGCGCAATTTCTGGAGCGCCTGCTCCCGCACCGGAGCAGGGAGCGCGGCAAACCGAGCGCCGCTGGAGTGGCGCAGCAAGAATTCCTGCGGCGTGGTGTGGATCTTCCACGACGTGGCGGTGGAGTGCACATGGCGCGCAAACGAGGAGTCCAGCCAAGCCAAAGCTTCCCGGCGCGGCTTCTCCGGCCTGTGCGGCTCAACTTGCATCTCCGATAGAATCGCCGTGAGCCGGCGTTTGAGCTGCACGTCAAGTCCCATTTCAGGGCCGGCGGTTTGACCTACAACCACGCACCCGTGCGGCCGCAAAACTCGACTGACTTCTTTGAGAACACCTCGCCAATCGTCCATGCCGCTCAGAACATGGAACAGCAACACAACGTCGAAGGAACCGTCGTCGAACGGCAATTCCCTGGCATCGACTTGCGCAAGCACATAGTTGCCCGCTGTCGCGGGAAACTCCCGCAACATAGCAAAAGATGTATCGACTCCAACATACGAGTCTCCCGCTGCAATGAACGCCTTGCCGATCCGTCCGGTTCCAGCGCCGATATCAAGCACACGCGCCGGACCCGACAGGCGCGCCGCTGCCCATATCGCCGCGCGAATGGCCTCCGGCGCTTCGCCAGGCAGGGATCGGTGGCGCTCGAAGGTCGAGGCCGTTCGGTCAAAAGTCGATTTCATTGCTTGTTGGATGGAGAGGCCTCTATCTGGAGTCAATACAATTCGGCCCTGAATCATTTCCCCGCGTTGCGGGCATGGGAGCACTCGCGCAGCGGAGGATGCGAGTGGTCTCATGTCCATGCATCTGAATTCCGATTCCTCGATAATGCATCTGCGTTGAAGTTCATTGCCTGGTTTAATTCTCTTTGCATCGCTCATTCCTTTTGCCTGTTGCGTAACGAGCGATCGTTTAGTGATGCGCCATGGGCACGGTGGGCTTTACGTCAAGATCGACTTCCACCATCATGCCGCGGTCTTCATGCGCCAGGATGTGACAGTGGATGACATAGGAGCCGCGATAGTCGACAAACCTGCTGCGCATCTTGAAATATCCCGGAATGACTATCGGCCCGGAGTCCGCGGTTGCCTTGATGCCGGAGGGGATGGGGAACACATCCCACCAGATGTTTGTCATTTCGCCGGGATATTGTGTGGGTGGCGCAGCGCTGCACTGCTTCCAGGTGGTGTTGTCGTTCGGGTTCAGCCAGCACTGGCCGGGTTTGAGTGCCGGCTTTGTCGTGCTAACCACATAGAGCTTGTCCGTCCCGATCGGAAAGTGTTTGCTATCCAGCAGCGGAGCGTTCGGATCGAATACTTCTGTCACCTGGAATGGGTTCACATGGATGTGGAAGGGGTGGTCAATAAGCGGACCAGCGGTCCTATTCTCAATCTTCCATTCCTCTACCGTGTTGAGCGGGCTGATCGTCCAGGGTTTGCCCTCTTCAAACTTCACTCCGTTAATCGTGTGAGCGGATTTCCCTGAGCCGCCTCCGGTTGTTTCAAAGGTCATGGTGCGTACAGGGCCGACAACCTCCGATGGTTTGATGTCATGCAAAAATCCGGGACGCAGCGGCATGTGGGGGATCAAAGGCATTGTCGGGCCGGAGCCGGCCACCACAACGGAAAACAGAACCGCCCCAGGGGTTCCGGTTTGCGCGCGGCTCACCGATACGCCCTGCGCCACCACAATCGGGATCGGCGCGCTCGACGCCTGGTCAGGCGCGCGCACCAGCAGGTCGATGCGGTTGCCTGGGGCCACGAAGACCGGACGCTCGGCCCGCGCCTGGTAATTCTGATCGTCAAATTGCACACCGTCCTGTGCCGTCTGGCGCCAGGTAAACCCCGTCGGCAGGCTGGGCAGATAAAACCCGCTGATCGGCGATGCGTTCACGATCCGCCAAAGCTGCACCTCGCCAGGGTACATCGTCAATTGCCCCAGTTGCTGACCGTTGACCGAGAAGGGCGGCGGACCGGAGCCGCCGTTGCGCTCCAGGCTGGGAGTCGTGCCCAGCTGATTCACCACCAGCGTAGGCTGCTGGCGCGTCCAGTCTTTTTCCTTGTTCGTCCGGTATTGGTTATAGAAAGCGTTCAGCTTGCCGTCGTACGCGTCACCCTCGATGATGAATGCGCCTGCCATGCCATTCGAGACGTTAAGAGCGGTGGAACCATGCTTGTGGGCGTGATACCAATGCGTCCCCGGCGCCTGTCCCATGTGCAACCCGGCCGCGTCGGTTCCATCATTGTTCGGCGTCAGGCTATGTCCGTAATTCGGCAGCACAAAGCAATATGGAAATGCGCCGATGTAGTATTGCGCCCATTCTCCGGCGTGGATCTTCATCTCATTTTCGTGCCAAAGATCCGGGTACTGCTTCGAAAGCAATTGCTCCTGCTGTTTGGTGTAATCCGGTGGCAGATCCGCCCAGACCTTCGGCCACTGCTGCAGGGGATCCTTCAGCTTCGCCTCGCAATTGCCGAAAAACGTATCAAAGTCCTTCTGGTAAGTCGCGGCCGTAATAGTCGGCTTGCCGTTTTCACGCGGCGAGGGCCGCACCATCACGAACACATCGTCGCCAGTCGAGGTGGGGCTGGTGTGCGTGCCGTGGAAATGCAGATTGCCGGTGCTCGATCCGTGGAAGCAGTTCGGCATCGTATCGCCTGCGGACTGTGGATATCCGTTGGAACTTGAGTCGCACTTCCCAAGGTCGAGTGAGTTGCCATAGTCGAGCGGGTCGATCTGATCCAGAAATATCAATTCGACGATGTCGCCAAGCTTTCCGCGCAACGTCGGGCCTGGCAGAGGCGCCATCGCGGTGTTGGGGTCTGGCGGCGTCAGTTCGTGGTTCTGATAAAAGCGCAGCAGCTGCGGCACGCACTGCGCGGTGCCGTTCTTGGTGCCGATCTGATAACTTTGCTGTGCATCCGACAACACAACCAGCCCCTTCAGCTTGCCGTTGGCTGAGACGATTTCCGGCAGGCTCTGCTTGGCCAAATCGACCGGTGGAGGGCAGTTGATGAGCTGTGCGCGAGCGGCCTGCACCAGAAGAACCACCAGGGCGCACAACGCGCCCGCAAAGCACTTGCAGCCGAAACTCCGCACAAACCGCCAAACTGGGCGGCATAAATGATCGATTGTCATAGGAACTCTCCCACTGAATCTGGACTTGCCGACGCCCGCACTCAAAGAGTCACCACGATGATCTGTCCACGCTCCGACGGATGGTAGCGGCAGCAATAGTTGATCTGGTCTCCCGCGTTTCCCGTCACCATGTAATTCGGGCGGGAGGAGTCGTTGGGCGGGATTGGATCGCACAAGTATCCCGGCGGATTGCCGGTTGCCGGCTGCGGTACAGGAGGGCCGCTCGGGCTGTTCCCGACCGTGGGCCAGGGTTGATGCACCTCGCCCGTGCGGTTGCCCCAGGTGACGATATCGTTTGCCTGCGCCTTCAGTGGATCGCCCGGATTTGCGGGCGGAACAAGTTTGGGCTGGAACGCGGCCCCGGCGCCGTAAGAAATGATGTCAACTGCCCAATCGAGTTCCGCCATTGGATTTCAGCCTCTCTTTTTCGATTCGAATATGCCAGGAATCCTGATCAAATCAGAGAGCTTGGGGGCCGTGCCATAGGGATGGAGGAAGAAGCGATACGAGGCACGGGGAAGCGAGCCTTTTGATCAGGAAGAGCTTTTGCTTGCAAGAATTCTTCGCGCCGAAGTATAGCTCACTTTGTGCGCTCAATTGCAAGTTTTTTTCTCAGGCTTTGTGCCCCATCAGGGCGTAATCTGGACGGAATGAGAGCTTGGTATTGAACGGAAAGGTCCTATTGCAGTGGATCTAATCGGTCAGGAATCTCGTCCTGCCCGACCTGCCGTCGCCCGACACAATTCCCATCTCAAACTGCCATTATGTGATGCTGCTGAGGGGAAAGTTGGGCACAGTCTGGGCACAATTTGGGCACAAACGATTTTTGTAGTTGCTAAATTATTGATTCAAAAGTAGCTTATGTCTGGTGCCGGGAGGGGGGGTCGAACCTCAGCCGGTGTTCGAAATACGTAAGTTACTGATTCCAGAATCGACAAAATCGCTCAAATCGCCAGAAGCGACATCTTCAGGCACAAACCGGGCACAAAGACGCTGAGTTTCTCCTGGCCCGATCTCCCTGAATCGGCTTCTGAGTTCTATTTCTAACCCAGTTCGGGAGAGGTTTTGCAGACCTTTGTGTTGAAGGGTCGAAACCCAGTGTTTATGCGGTGCCCGCGTGATGCGCCCGTCATTCCGTCCGGCTTTGGTCCGACCCCCTCTTTTGCAACGAGTCGGCAACTCACGGCTATCACCCACGTCCTGATCCGAATGAAAACGATGATTCGTCGGGTCTACGACAAGGCCACAGATACGGACCGTGACCGCCGATAGAAAGAGCCACCCCTTCAGGCGGCTCTTCGGTACTTCCAAACGCTTGGAGGACTTGCAAGCAGCGGTCGCACCCAAGCTACAAAAACAAAGATATACCTTTTATTAAGCGATATGAAGATCGATCCCAAAATACAAGCCGCCATACTGGAGTCCTTTGGCCAGGAGGCTGATCGGCAAGTTCGGGTGTTCGCTCATACAACAGGACTGGATCTGGAGACGAGGCTGGCAAGGTCCGTCGCGCCTGCCCTAGGTGGCCGTTCGGAAGATAAATTTTGGGGGCAATTCCGTATCTATAAACATGGATCGAGCTTCCCGAGTGGCAGTCGATGAATAGTGCATCCCACTCCGGTACCAGTCCGCCAGCCGCTTTGCTCCACCGTGAGAGGCCAGATGTGCGGAGCGCAGATGCAGAGACATCGATAGTGTCAATGGCGGAATAAAAGTGGTTCTTCCTCACATTTGGCGAACCAGATTGATCACTTTGCTGGCGGAAGTGAACGGGGTGCCCGCCAATTGGCCAGGCATTGTCTGGCAAATTGGATACGCGCGCAGATCCTCGCCGCATTCACTCGGCAGCTCAGTCTTTCGTCCTCTGCCGACTGCAGCGCATCATTGGCCCCCCTCAATCCAGCCAAAAGGCGAGCACAAATCCCCTTGCAAAGCCGACTCTACGGGGCGGCTTTGTGCGAGCATCGTTATGTAAGTGATTGAAAATAAAAATGATTATTTGACGATACTGTAGAGGACCTAGGCAGCAGGCGGATACGCTCCCTAGGATGGGGGCGCACACAGTTTGGCGTTTCTCTCCAGCGTGGTCAGAATGCCGAGGCTCTGCGATTTTGGTTAGGAAGACGTGGCAGAGACTCTTATGTGCGTTGGAACAACGTTCGCCGCTAACTCCTCGATGAGGTTGGCTCACAACGAATCGAAAGGTGAAGTGAATGAAAATCGCAAGAATTCGGCGCACAGCTATTGCTGGCGCGTTGGGAGCTACAGCCTGGTTGCTAAGTGCCGGCATGGTGCTTGCGCAGAGCGCGCCAATGGTCACAGGCGATGCGCGCGTAGATAAACTGCTGAGTCAGATGACGCTCGAAGAGAAGTTGACGCTTATTAGTGGAGCCCATGAAGATCCGGCAGTCTATCAAGGTCAGGCGGGCTATTTGGCAGGAATACCGCGGCTTGGTATTCCGGGCCTGCGCCTGGCGGATGGCCCTCCCGGCGTGCTCACGAGGCATCCCTCGCAGGGCGAGACGGCCACCATGGGGATAGCGGCCACCTTCAGCCGCAAACGGGCAGAAGAAAACGGCCTGGTGATTGGCCGCGAAGACCGTGCCCTGGGTATCGATGTCTCCCTGCAGCCCTTTGTCAACATCGACCGTGATCTTGAATTTGGTCGCGGCTTCAATACCTTCGGCGAAGACCCGTTTCTGACTTCGGAGATGGGCGTGGCCGAGGTGAAGGGTATTCAATCGCAGCATGTGATGTCCCAGATCAAGCATTTTGTCGGTTACGACTCCAATGGAGGCAGCACATTCATCGACGACCAGACGTTGCACGAGGTCTATGTGGCGCCGTTCGAGGCCGCCATCAAGCAGGCCGATGTCTCCTCCATCATGTGTTCCTACAATCGCATCAATGGAGCCTTTGCCTGCGGCAACGCGTCGACGCTCACCAAAATCTTGCGCGACGAGATCGGCTTCAAGGGATTCGTGACCTCCGACTGGGGCGCACTCCACGCTGTGGACTTCATCCATGCAGGTTTGGATATGGAGATGCCTGGAGCGCCACCTCCGGGGGATTTAGGGTTTTCCATTCCCGCTTTCTTTAACATGCAACCCGCGCCGCGTCCCCAGACAAGCCCAGCTGCGATGGACGTGTCCGAAGGGATGTTTGGTGGGCATATTCCCGAAGAACCGGCTCGCAAGCAAGAGAGTCTCGGGGATTTTGGCGTGATACTGGACCCCAAAAGAATGCCCGAGGCGCTCAAGGACGGCTCCGTGAATGAAGCCACAATCACGCGTGCCGCCGGGAGGGTTCTGTATGAGATCGTTCACTTCGGTTACTTGGACGGTCAGTCGAAGCACGAGATCACCCCGCAGGCGATCGAAGCAAACGCCAAGATCATCGAGAATACGGGCGAAGATGCCGCGGTGTTGCTGAAGAACGAAGGCGGCGCACTGCCATTGAAGGCTGCGGATCTTGATGCGACGGTCCTAATTGGACCCACGGCCCTCCAGGTAGACTCGGTAGGCATCACTGGCGAACACGCGGTCGGGCTCCCTGACCGGCAGGTTGGCCCGTTTGATGCCCTGAAAAAGATCTCCGGCAACGCCCACATCAAGTTTGCCGTGAACGATGACATGACCGGAACAACTGTCCCGGCAACTGCCCTGAGTCACGATGGCAAACCGGGACTGGAGCGCACGACCGGCAGCGCCACACAGACAGACGCACAACTCGACTTCACCGGTGAAAAAGCCCTCGCCCCGAACTCGGCTGTCACGTGGAAAGGCTCGCTCACCGCGCCTCATGACGGCACTTACTGGATCTATCTTCAGGCTTTGGGCACCAACGCCAGCATCTCGCTGGACGGCAAGCATCTGGCGGCCACCGGCGCTTTCCAGGGCGGAGTGCATGGTGACATCCTGCAAGCCAACCAGGATAACGTTGTTCCCACTCTCGACCACTTGGACAATGTACGCCGCGCGGTGGAATTGACTGCGGGGCCGCATGCCATCGAGATCAAGATTAGTCCCGATAGCTCCAATTCTCCGGTTCAGGTCCGCCTCAACTGGTACACGCCCGAACAGCGCAAGGCCGACCACGAAGCGGCCATTGCCGCCGCCAAGTCTGCCAAGACTGCGGTGGTCTTTGTCTGGACGCGGCTGACGCCGGTCTTTGGCCTGCCCGGCGATCAAGACAAGCTGATTGAGGAAGTGGCCGCCGTGAATCCCAACACGATCGTGGTGCTCAACACCAGCCAACCCGTGGCCCTGCCGTGGGTGGACATGGTGAAGTCGGTACTGGAAATGTGGTGGCCGGGCGACGAGGGCGGCTGGTCCACGGCCAACCTGCTGTTGGGTAAGAGCAGCCCTGCCGGTCGGTTGCCGGTGACTTGGGCCAAGAAGCTCGAGGACTATGCTGCTACCGATCCCAAATATCCCGAGCGCTCGCAAAAGGGCGTGGACGGCAAAACTACGTATAGCGAAGGTGTGAACGTGGGCTATCGCTGGTTTGACCGCGAAGGCATCAAACCGCTTTATCCCTTTGGTTTCGGATTGAGTTATACCAGCTTTTCCTACTCCGGGTTGAAGATCGACAAGGCTTCTGACGGTGGTCTCGATGTCCATGTGGACATCAAGAACACCGGTAACGTGGGCGCAGATGAAGTTCCGCAGGTCTATCTGGGTGCTCCGAGCGAAATTCCGGCAGGTGTGCAGTTCCCGGTGCGAGCTTTGGTGGCCTTTGACCGCATTCATCTGAATGCCGGGGAAAGCAAAACGGCCCTTCTTCACGTGCAGCCGCGCCAGTTGCAGTATTGGTCCACGGCCGATCACCAGTGGGTCACTGCCAGCGGCAAGCGGACGGTCAGCGTGGGAGCTTCCTCTCGCGACCTGCGCGTGGAACAAGCTATCGACTAGAGAAAGTCTGCATTGCTCCGAGACGCCGGGGCTTTTGCCCCGGCGTCGTCCCTGTGGACGAGTATGTGATCCGGCGAAGGCCGGAGAAAGAGAAAAACATGAGTTCGACAATTGATCATTCCGGACTGAAGCTTACCCGGCGCGGCTTTCTTGCCCAGGGATCTATGGCTCTGGCCTGCGCTGCCGTTCTTCCAAGTGGTTTGGCTTTTGCAGATGCTGGGAAGAAGGACTTTGTGGAAGTCAACACAGCGTACGGACGCCTGCGCGGGTTGAAAAGCGACGGCCTGGCGACCTTCAAAGGCATTCCCTACGCAGGCTCTGTTGCGGGAGGAAATCGCTTCAAGGCCGCACCGCCGCTTCAGCCCTGGACGGGTGTCCGAGAGGCTCTTCAATTCGGCGCGCCTTCTCTTCAGCCGGGCCGGACGCGTGGCGAAGAGCCGTCGCAAGCCGAGGATTGCCTGTTCCTGAACGTCTGGACACCCGCGGCCGATGGACGCAAACGGCCAGTCATGTTCTATAGCCACGGCGGCGGCTTCACCAATGGTTCGGCTGGCGCGCCCTACCAGGATGGTGGCAACTTGGCGCGCACCTGGGATGTGGTGGTGGTGGCCACCAACCATCGTCTCGGCTTGGCGGGATTCCTCTATCTCGGTGAACTGGGCGGCGAGGAATTCGCCACGTCGGGAAATCAGGGCCTGGAGGATATCCGCGACGGGTTGAAGTGGGTGCATGACAATATTGAGGCCTTTGGCGGCGATCCGAATAACGTGATGATCTTTGGCGAGAGCGGCGGCGGCGCCAAGACCTCCTGTCTCTACGCCATGCCTTCGACGCAGCCATACTTCAATAAGGCTTCCATCGAGAGCGGGGCGGGCATCCGCATGATGCAACGCGACGCCGCCACTGAAACCACTATCATGACACTGAAGCAGCTTGGCCTGAAGAAAACGGATTGGCGCAAACTGCTCGATGTGCCCGCGGACAAGCTTCTGCAAGCGCAGATGGAGTTGGCCAAGCAGCCCGGAGGGGGCCCTCTTGGTATGGGCGGCGGACGCAAGGGAATCGCAGGCAGCGGACAGCCGGGGGGATTCGGACCCGTCGTCGATGGCGTCATCTTGCCGCACCATCCCTTCGATCCTGAGGCGCCTGCCCTTTCGAAAGACAAGCCTCTCATTGTCGGCACGAATCGCGACGAGACGGCGTTCTTTTTCATGATGAGCGGCGCCGGCGATGTTTTCAACATGACCGACGCTGCACTCAAGGAACGGCTTGGCAGGGAACTCGGCGCCAACGCGGATATTGTGCTCGATGCATATCGCAAGAGCCGCCCCGGCGCATCGGCGCCTGACCTCTACATTGCTATCACTACGGCTCGTATGTTTGGTCTGGGTGCGCTCACCATTGCGGAGCGCAAATTCGCGCAACATGCAGCGCCCGTCTATATGTATCTTTTTACCCACGGGTCAGATCTCACCATCCCTGGAACACAGCACCAACTTGGGGCCGCGCACGCGCTCGAGATTCCTTACAAATTCAACAACATCGGGCACGCTGCGCAGGATGCGAAGACCGGATCAAAGGAACCGGATATGATGTCCGACACCCGGCCGGAGAGTGCAATGGCGGCGCACAACATGAGCGAGATGTGGAGCACGTTCGCGAAAACGGGCCATCCGGGAGCAAAGGGGCAGCCATACTGGCCTGCCTACAACCCGGAAAAGCGCGCCACGATGGAAATCGACGCGCAATGCAAAGTCGTTGACGATCCCTATAGTCTCGAACGCGCTGTGTGGGAGAAATTGGAACCGTAGATTGATTGATAGACCGGGTCGGCGTCTTCGCGACTGCTATCAAGCGGCCGTAAAGACGGCGTTCTGAAACGGTTTGTGGAATGAATTTGGAATGATCCAACGCTTGTCATCCCTTTCGGAACTTCGTTGTGCCTGTGTCGCTCGGCTTCAAGTGTGCCTGCGTTCCGTCGTCAGTCGATGTGGGTCTATACTACGCAATGAAGAGCTTGGCCAAAGGGATGACGGATGTTGCCTGCTGCGGATGCGCACAATGGTGAGAATGCCGGTGCGGGTGGATGGAATGCCACACAGCGTGCCGCGATAAGTGCTGAATCCGAGCGCATTCTGGCGCATCCGGTCTTCAAGAGCAGCAAGCGGTGCGTCACCCTTTTTCGCTATTTGATCAAATACGCGCTCGCAGGCAATTTGGATGGAGTGAAAGAGCGCACGCTCGGAATCGAAGTCTTCGACCGAAGCGCCAACTACGACACAAATTCCGACCCGGTAGTGCGCATGGCGGCGAATGAGATTCGCAAGCGGCTCGCCCAATATTACCAGGAATCGACCAGCCACCATGCTCTCAGTATCCGCCTGATTCCCGGGACCTACATGCCGAGCTTCGATTTCGATGCCACGGATCAGCCGGCAATAAACGGGGAAGGCGAGACCCCGGAAGCGGTTCCCGTTGCGTCGCCCTTGGTCTCGCCGGCAGAATTGCCCTTGGAACCAGTCCAGGAGGCCCTGCACTCCCGCGTTTGGCTGAAGTGGATGCTGTGGGTTGCGACGGTGCTTCTGGCTTTGGGAGCGCTTCTGGCGTTCGAAAGGGCAGCCTTCTTCCGTTCTCCCCTGGAAACGATATGGACGCCGATCTTGGAGTCGAACGAGCCGGTGCTCATCTGTGTTGCCGATGTCAACCTGGACGATGCCAGTGGCACGGATTGGGCGGTAAAGATGGCTGCGATTATCGACAAACGAGAGCCCAAGGCAAGCACTTTACCGAACTCGGATACGCCCGAACTCCCTTTTGTGGATGCCGATACGGCCGCTCGCATGTCTTTCTGGCTGGGAGCTCACCATCATCCTTTCAGCATGAAGCGCCAGTCTGTTCTTACCTTGGAAGATCTCCGGCGCGGGCCGGTGGTGTTGATCGGCGCTTTCGACAATCCTTGGACCCTAGCACTCCTTTCGGGGCTGAGATACCGATTCCGCGTGGATCCCGCCAACCCTGAGTTGTGGATCGAAGATACCCAGAATCCCTCGCGGCGAGATTGGAAGGTGAGCGGCAAGCCGCTCTTTTTGGATTCGACGGTCGATTACGCCATCGTCACTCGATTTCTTGATGCCGATACCGGAAAATGGATACTCGCCGCTGGAGGGCTCGGGAAACATGCCACTGAAGCTGCGGCAGAGTGGCTCACCGATCCTGCGTTTGCCAAAACATTGCCCCCGATTCTCCGCACTTCCGGCAAGAATTTCCAAATCGTTCTGACGACGACCGTGATCGATGGGCATACTGGTCCACCGAAGATTGTGGCCCTCTATACCTGGTAGTCCAGCGAAATTCGGCACTGGTTTAAGGTTTCGGAACTACTTGAGGGGAAGGACTGTGGCTCGCTTATCTATGTAGAAAAAACGGACTTTTATCCCCTGACAAGCGGTTTTTGCGAATCGGAGAGTCAATTCGGATTTCATGTCTCACATGAACAGAAAGCTTGTTGAGTTTTCGTTCCGCTCTAAAACGCAGTACAGTCAGGTGACTATCCGCTGGATGGTTAACTCTAGGTTAAATATAATAAACGTTTTATATAGACCGTACTGTACAAGACCTAGTAAGCCCCATTCTTCAGTTCTAGGGTGGACACGCTCTGTTATAGAGCTGTTTCGACCCACTGAAAGTGAGGCACAGTCTGATTATGAAGGCACAATTTGAATTCTTTCAAAGCCAGTGCATGCGCAGGAATATCCCAAAGACCGCTTTAGCGTTGCTTGGAACGTTCTTTTTCTCTTTGCTTACCCTTATTCCTGCCCATGGGCAGGCGATTACCGGAGATGTGCTTGGCTCCGTCACTGACGCCACAGGCGCGGTGATCCCCAACGCCAAGATGACAATCACAAATGTTGGAACCCAGGAGAAACGCCATGTCCTGAGTGGCGACAATGGCGACTTTGTGTTCAGCTTGTTGCAGGCGGGTTCTTACACCCTGCGCGTTGAGGCCCCCGGCTTCAAGACCTATACGCTGAGCGCTTTCGCGGTAGGCGCGGGAGATCGCACACGCGTACCGGTTCAGTTGGAACTTGGCCAGGCCTCGGAGACCGTCGAAGTCCACTCCGACAGTCTTCCGGCACTGCAGTCTGATAGCGCCACCGTGCAGGATGTGGTTTCGGAAAAGGCTGTGCAGGATCTGCCGCTGAACGGCCGCAACTTTGTCGGCTTGGTGCAGATTACCGCCGGAGTCAACCAGGGAATTGCGTCCTCGATAGCCTCTGGCACCCGGCCGGACGACCGTCGGCCCACTTCGTCGTTTTCGGCCAACGGCCAGCCTGACACGCTGAACAACAACATGATCGACGGTCTGGACAACAACGAACGCGAACAGGGCTTCATCGGCGTTCGTCCCTCCATTGACGGCATCTCCGAAGTACACGTCATGACTAACGACTACACCGCGGAAGTGGGCCGTTCTACCGGCGCAGTGGTCAACATTCTCACCAAGTCCGGCACCAACGACTTCCACGGCACGGCCTTTGAATTCGTCCGCAACGATAAGTTCGATGCGCGGGACGCCTTTTCCACCTCCGGCCCCATGCCTGAATACCGTCAGAACAATTTCGGTGGCAGCGTAGGCGGGCGGATCTGGAAGGACAGAACCTTCTTCTTCACCGATGCCGAATGGGACCGGTTGGTTTCAGGCGTCACCACTGTCGTGCCGGTTCCGACCGCCGCGCAGTTGGCAGATCCTTCGTCGCTTATAGGCGGCGCAAAACCCAGCCAGGTCGGTTTGAACTACTTCAATCTCTATCCCGCTGCCAACACCAAATGCCCCGATGGCGCGTCGTGCTATCTGTCGGCGCCCAATACGACCCAATTCGCCACCACCTTCGATGTCCGGGTCGACCATCACTTCAGCGCCAACGATAGCTTCTTCGCGCAATATACCGACAATCCGATCAATACGACTCAACCCGGCCAGTTTCCCACGGTATCCCCGGCCTGGGCGGGGGGCGCCAAGGTGGCCCCCGGCGGCATTCTGTTCAGCAGCACCGGCACCTCGACCGGCACCTCGCGGAGCCTGCATCTGGACTATATCCACATCTTCAACTCCAACCTGATGCTTGAACTTCGCAGTGGTTACATGGGCATTAAGATCAACACCTTGCCCCTGGACTACGGCATGAATCTCTCCGACAAAATCGGTGTCATCAACAGCAATCTGACAACCGATATCACCACCTCCGCATTGGCTCCTGTCACTTTCCTGGACGGTTCGGGCACGGTGGGCAGCGGCACCTTCGTGCCGATTTTGAACCACAACAACACTTACCAATACAACGGCGTACTGAGCTGGACCCACGGAACGCAGTCGATCAAGGCCGGTGGCGCTTTGATTCGCCGCCAATTGAACTTCCAGCAGTCCTCGTGGTCGCCACAGGGTATGTTCTGGGCGGCCAGCTGGGCTCAGTTGCTTTCGGGCGGCGATGTCTTTGAGGCACGCGGCAATTCGCCCATGAAAGGATTCCGTGGTTGGGAGCCGAGTGGGTTCATTCAGAACGACTGGCGCGCGCGGCCGTGGCTGACCCTGAATCTGGGCGTTCGCTATGAAGTCTTCACGCCCTTCACCGAAGCCCACAACATTTACTCCAACTTCAACCCGAAGACGCTGGCCATCGATGTAGCTTCGAGCAGCAATCCCACGGTCGGGGTCAATTCCGACTACACGAACGTGTCGCCCCGCTTTGGATTTGCAGCCTCGCTACCGCACAACACCGTGGTGCGCGGCGGATACGGCATCAGCTACTATCCGCAGGACAACGCAGGCATGATTCAGAATGACAACCCGCCCTTCGATTACGTCTGCTTCCCCTGCTTTTCGAATTCCTTTCCCATTCTGGGCCTTCCGCCTACGCCGAGCTCGGTCAGTTTGACCAACCCCGGCGGCAATCTGAGCTATAAGCCGTCAGACTTCAAAATTGGCTACTTTCACCAGATGAACCTGGTGGTGCAAAAAGACTTTGCCGGCAACGTCTTCAGCTTGGGATATGTTGGCTCCCTTGGCCGCCGTCTCTTGTTCCAGGACAACATGAATAATCCCGTTCCTGCGGCAACGGCACAGCCTCTCAACACGCCAATACCGGCAACGATCTATGCCGCTCAACTGCCCAATGTCGCTGTGATTAATCGCGACTCGAACCAGGGCACCAACAATTACAACTCACTCCAGGCCATTTACTCGCGGCACTATAGCAAGGGAATGACCATCAACATGAACTACACCTGGGCACACGGCATGGGCGATGCGGAAAACCCCAGCGAAAACAATCAGAATGGCCTGTGGACGGGCAATCCTCGCTACGACTACAGCAATTCGCCGATGGACGTCCGTCAGCGTATCGCCTTCTCCGCCAACTACGACCTGCCTTTCGGCAAGAACCTCAATGGCGCGGCTGGCTATATGATCAAGGGCTGGGCGTTGAATTCGATTGCCATCTGGCAGACCGGTTCGGCCTACGGCGTCTCGAACGGTGTCTCGCCGCAGATCAACCTGCCCAACGTTTCCACCGATCGTCCCGACCGCTACGCAAAGTTCTCGCTGGTTCCGTCCGCTCTTGTCTCTGAGGCGGAATGCATCGGCGCAAAACGCACCGGCGCGTGCTATGCCCCTCAGGCCTTTGGCACGGCGGGCAATGCGCGCCAATTCTCCGAATACGGACCGCACCAGCGCCACGTAGATCTGTCGCTGTTCAAGGACTTTAACTTGATTGAGAAGTCCAAGCTTCAGTTTCGGGCCGAGAGCTTCAACATCACCAACACGCCGAATTTTGCGACCCCGTCGGGCGCATTTGGAACGCAAGCGTTCGGCACGATCGGCTCAACCGCCACCAACATGACTCCGCGTCAGATTCAACTTGCCATGAAGTTGATCTTCTAAGCAAGCCTCATGCGCAAAACGAGTCGCCGACAGGCGACTCGTTTTGCGCAACTGAGTCGTCGATGAGGGGAGATTCCCCGGAGTGATCTTGCGGGTGAAGGTCAAATGGCCCGCATTTAAATCGGGTAACGTGACTCTTAGGAGAGTAAGTTAGGCTCACGTCCAGTTCTGGATGGCCTCCTGGTGAAGCCTCCTGGTTTACTCAACATCGCATCTCAAAGAGGTTTCGCTCAGGGGACAACCCAAACGAAGCCGTTTCACTTTTCGAAAGTAAGTTCAACTTAGCCGGGAGAGACTCGATTGAAAAAAACGAAGAAGAGCTTCCGAAGTGCCCAGGTCCTGATAACCGCGAGTGCCCTGGTTGCAACCGCGATCACCTTTCCCTTGCAGGCGCAGGTCTCGCAACCGAAGACCACGGTCCAGTCCGCTTCATACGGCGATACGGAGATTGATCGTCAAGTTGAGGCCCTGCTTGCGAAGATGACGATCGACGAGAAGATTGGACAGTTGACCCAGACTTTTGAGTTCACCAAAATGAATACGCTGGACGACCGCATCGCCGCAGGCCAAATCGGATCCTTCATCGACATAATGGACCCGGCTGAGATGGACCGCTTGCAGCGGATAGCCATCGAAAAGTCGCGCCTGCATATCCCGCTGATGTTCGGTATGGATCTGGTTCACGGCTACCGGACCATCTTTCCGGTTCCAATCGGCGCGGCGGCATCCTGGGACATGAACATGATCCAGCAAGAGCAGGAACTCTCCGCGCAAGAGGCAAGACATCTCGGCATCACATGGGCCTTTGCGCCGATGCTCGACATCGTCCGCGACCCGCGTTGGGGACGCATTCTGGAAGGAGCAGGCGAGGATCCGTACCTTGGGTCCAAAGTTGCAGCCGCTCAGGTTCATGGCCTCCAGGGTTCGAGCCCGAATGATGCCAGCCATGTGCTTGCTTGCGCGAAACACTTCGCTGGGTATGGCGCGGTCGAAGGCGGGCGCGATCACGAGGCCTCGAATCTCTCCGAGAGCCAGTTGAGAAACGTCTATTTCAAGCCCTTCCACGCGGCAGTGGATGGCGGTGTTGGATGTGTCATGAGTGCCTACATGGATCTCAACGATGTTCCGTCGACAGGCAATCACTGGTTGTTGACCGACGTCCTGCGGGACGAATGGAAGTTCAAGGGCATGGTCATCAGCGACAACAACGCCGTCACCGATCTTGTTCCGCATGGATTCGCAAAGGACATGGAGGATGCCGGCGTCCGCGCGATCAATGCCGGCGTCGATGTGCAGATGTCAAACTTTGGCGATGTTTCGGGTCTCCTTGCAGGAGTCCGCGATGGCCGGGTCAAGACTGCGAGACTGGATGAGGCGGTGCGGCGTATTCTCAAAGCCAAATTCGAGTACGGTGTCTTCGATCATCCTTATGTCGGGACGGTTCAGCCAGATCGGGAAGCGCTGGCAAAGCAACTCCAGGCGGCTCGGAATGCCGCCGATCGTTCCGCGGTCCTATTGAGAAATGAAGGGAATCTCTTGCCTCTTCATGCCGGGGCCTATAAGAAGATAGCAGTCATCGGCCAGATTGCCGATTCGCGGCAAGATACGGTCGGTCCGTGGTCGCTGGCGGTCGATATCGATCAGGTCGTTACGGTTCGCCATGCTGTTGAGATCTTCGAGAAGGATGCCGCCGTCAGCTATGCACAGGGCTATCAGATCCAGCGACATAATCCTTCGCCATTCATCTTTCTCATGAAGGAGCAACCACAGAAGGCGTGGACGCGGGAGCAGTCCGACGCCGAGTTTAAGCAGGCAGTCGATCTCGCCAGCGATTCCGATCTGGTGATCGCGGTGATCGGCGAGTTACAGGACATGACCGGGGAATCCGCCTCTCGCGCAGAGCTCGATCTGCCAGGACGACAGGAGGAACTGCTTAAGGCAATCACCGCGATGGGAAAACCGATCGTTGCGGTGCTCTTCAATGGAAGGCCGTTGGATATCCGCTGGGAGGCGGAACACATTCCCGCCATCATGGAGATGTGGTATCCGGGGACCGAGGGTGGAAATGCTGCTGCAGATGTGTTGTGGGGACGGGCGAATCCCGCAGGCAAGCTCCCGGTTACCTGGCCGAGGGGCTCAGAGCAGGTTCCCACTTACTACTCCCACACGTTGACTCAGGATCCTGAAAATCAGGGAGATCGTTATTGGGATGTGCCGAGCACGCCGTTGTTCCCGTTCGGCTTCGGATTGAGCTACACGAAGTTCTCTTTCGCGACTCCGAAGGTTGTTCAACCCCAAGTCAAAGTGGGTCAGCCGGTAACGGTCGAGACCGAAATCGAGAATAAGGGCGAAGTCGCCGGGGATGTGGTTGCACAGCTCTATATCCATCAACGCTTCGGCAGTGCGTCGAGACCGGTTCGCGAGTTGAAGGGCTTCGATCGCGTGTCACTCCAACCTCACGAAAAGAAAACCGTGCGCTTCACCTTGTCGCCGGAAGATCTGTCATTCTGGAGTACAGCCAAGAAAGGCTGGACCCAAGAGCCAACCGTCTTTGATCTGTGGGTGGGTGAGGACTCGACCGCCGTTGCGTCCGGATCATTCACCGTCAACCCGTAGGTCCGACTCTTCCCCTGTATATCAGCAAATCAAGAAATGAGGAAACCTGTGATGGACGATAATTCAGGAACAACGATGACCCGCGCAACATTTTTAAAGGGAGCGGGCGCAGCCGCTCTGGGACTTGCTAACAACAATGTGCTTGCTGCCCTTCCTGCTTCCGGCGCAGCGGAGAGCCGGACCCTCAAGCCGGATGACACTACCGACATGGCCCCGAAATACTGGGAGTCAACCAAGGCGGATGATCTGAAGGGCTTCATCGGAAAGCACTTCATCTACACCTATGACAATAGCTGGCAATACGAGTTCTACATCAAAAACGCAAACACCGTTGACTATCGCATACACAGTGGTCTTGTAGGCGGGCGCTGGGTTCGCGACCAGAAGGCGCACATCGTTCGCCTATCAGACGACATCGTCAAGATCTCCTGGCATGAGCCCACGGGCACTTCGGTCAGCCTGGCGTTTGTGATCTCCGCGCGCAAGGTGCATGGTGTGATCTTCTTCCCTCAATGGGTTGTTGAGAATCCGAAGAAGACCGTACGGATCGCGGTCGCGATGGTCCGAAGCGCTTCCTGAAAGATTACAACCAGGTACTTCTTGCCGACGGCTACGCCGGCTACAACGGTGTTGTGGTCGGCAACGCGATCACGCGCGCTGGTTGCTGGGCGCACATGAAGAGGAAAATCATCGATGCGGAGAAGGCCGCACCCGAGATCGCCAAGGAGGCGGTCGAATGGGTGTGTGCACTCTATGCTGTCGAGCGGCAGGGAAAAGAGGCTTCCGTCGAAGTGCGCCTGACGCTGCGTCGTGACCAGTCAGCGCCGCTGCTGGCCGAGTTGCAAGATCGGCTTCTTCAGTGGAAGCAACAGCTGCTGCCCAAGCATCCGATGGCCGAAGCGATCAACTACGCCCTGGGGCAGTGGCAGGAACTAAACGTCTTCTCGACCGATGGCGCGGTGCCCATCGACAACAACGTATCCGAGCGCGAGATGAAGCGGATCGTGCTCAACCGGAAGAACTCGCTCTTCGTCGGCAACGCTCGCGGTGGACGAACAGCCGCCATCCTGGCCATCCTGACCAGCACCTGCCGCCGACATGACGTGGATCCACAACTCTATCTCACGCAGTTGCTGATCAACCTGCCAACGCTGCCCGCCAGCCAACTGCCCCGGTGG
>Ga0181517_10000490_pt1 | contig 52998 bp, 43 predicted proteins | sample PEATcosm2014_Bin_31_FD_119748 | JGI IMG/M metagenome (GOLD analysis project Ga0181517, IMG submission 119748) | Peatland microbial communities from MTU Mesocosm Facility, Houghton, MI, USA - PEATcosm2014_Bin01_30_metaG | ecosystem: Environmental > Terrestrial > Soil > Wetlands > Peat | place... | reverse complement strand
TTGGCGCATTGTTCTGCCCCGCCTGATACGCATCTGGGGCTGGCTTCCGGCCCTGCAAGAGCGATTCCACGTCCAAACTCAGTCTGCAAATGCCTGAAAAACGACTTTTTCAGGATCGACTATTTTAGGCAGAAATCGTTCACGAGGGCGATCAAATGCATCCCGATTGGAATCCTGGCCTCGGCTGGGCAGCTTCCGCAACGTCCTCAACGGATCCAGCGATCGCGGCAGTGCGTTGATTCCATTCATTCTCTGGTCAACTGAAGCTCGCCGGACGATGGAAGCAATGACGATTTGGCACTCACTCGAGGCGAACGCCGATGAACGAGTTCATCGAATTAACGGGGAACGGGCTCTAACTCGGAGTCGTATCTGGAACTAAGCGCTTTCCGAAGGAGGTAATTGTGTGCCGTTCCATCCCCTCAAGGATTGGCCGCTGGGGCGCGCTGCTGTGGCTTGCAGGCTCGTCGGTCTACCTACTAGGCTTGTCGGTTGTGATCTGTGGCGATGCGCGGTTTCCATTGAACCTCGGAGCGGTCAAGACGACGGGCCGAATGGGGTTGTGGCTGACTCTGGCGCCCGCCATCGTGGGTCTTCTGGCATTGTTCCTGGTGTCGTTTCGCACTCGTGCGGGCACAATTGTTTTGGGCATATATTGCGGATTCTGGATCACGGTCCTCGCCTTCGGGTTGCCCTTCGTTTGGAATGCCCGCACTTCCTTCTGCACTCCGACCATGTGTATCAGAACCCCGTGGATCGGACGATTGCTGGTTTTCGGACTAATGACGCCGTTCGCCAGCGTCGCTGTCTGGGCACAGCGTGAATATGGCCGATTACGGCGGAATATTTATGACGACAGTACTCTGTGAGCATTAATCTCCTGACTATCTTATCAAGGGCTTCTTTATGACGCAGTTTGCCGCCAAACTAAAACATGGGCATCGATTGTACTTGTTGTAAATAATCATGCACGGGCAGTTGAATTTCAGCCCGTAAATAAACATTGCCAAAACCATGTAGAGCAGATAATAAATAGGATGCCATATCTGACTCAGACCCCATACTACAATCATCATCCCGGATTTGGAGCGATAGGAGAAAGCGACCTTCTCCGGCGTCAGACTGTATCCCAAGTACAGATGAATGGCAAAAAGAAGAATCACGCTCGGTAAAGTCAGCCCCCCCCAAATGTAATAGCCAAGAAGGCAAATCGCCATGATCTTGACGGCAACGGCGTTGAAGCCGCCGATGGTTGGCGCTAACATGCGCACGTTTTCTTGATAAGAGAGATAATCAGGCAGAACCTTACTGAGCTCTCTTTCCTCCGCGCGAGCACGTGCAATCATGAGCGGCAGAATTGCGAGAGTGGAGATCGTCAGGGTGATCCAGTTGAACATCATGAAGCTTGCGCTCCAGCACCACAGCAGCAGCGAGGCATACATAGGGTGCCTCGACAGCGCATAGGCTCCCGTCGAGATCAGCCTGTGATCCTGCTTGATCTCGATTCCATCGGACCACATGGCGCGAATGTTGAATTTTGCCCAGATATGCCAGGTTATGGAGCAAAGAATCAAAACGAAGCCGACACCAAAGTAAATAGACTGAAGCGCCGCATTCATTTTGATTTGCCCGATGCTACGAAGCCAGAAAGGAAACAGCGCCGCAATGCAGATGACCATCTCACGGGTTGAAAATGGATGAGTTATTTTTCGGGCAATCTTTGGGGACACTGCGGCGTGCTCCAGAAACTTGAACATGGCCGCAATCAACAGGATCAAGCTCGTGAAATAGATGACGCTCATACCGGCGATGAAAAAAGATGGATTGATGGACTGATTCGCAATGCGTTGGATTACATCATGCATGACAGCTTATCCTTTTCTTCGCCGCGCAGGCCGGCAAGCCGCGTCTCTTCCAGATCTCCCCGATAGAACATATTGAAGGTGTCGAAGGGAATCAGCCTCTTCCCATCCGGATGCGCAATATGAATGCAGCTCTTCTTCACGCTGCGCAGATCGAATGCCTCGGCATCGATGAACTGCACGATCAGGACGCGAAAAAGATTCTTATATCCAAGATCCCTGGGCAGCATTACCTTGGGCAGGCAGCAAAGCAACTCGCGGGGCAGGCTGCAGAGCAATTCGCGCAATGTAGTAGCCTGCGCAATCGGCGAATGATTGGTCGCGAAGAGCTTGAAGAGATGCTCGTGCAAGCCCGCTTCCTTCTCATAGGCAATGGTGTTCTTCGCCCCGTTGATGAGCACCTCCGGCGGCACCATTCCGGTGAGCGGAATGGTCTTGCCGCCCATCTTGATTGCGTAGGCCATGGCTAGCGAATCAGGATGGCAGGGAACAGGAATCAGATCCTCCGGCTTGAAAACGTCAGTCTGCTCCAGGATCCGTCGCCGCACCTCGGTCAGCGTAAGACGGTGCCGCGCGCTTTCGAAACCGAGTACGCGCCCCGCCTGCTGCACCGGCTGAAAGGTCACTCCGCGCACCGCTGGCTGGGTCAATGCAAAATCCACAATCGCGCCCAACTCGCCGTCGTTCACGCCGCGCTCTACAGTCGCCACCAGCGTCGTTGAAATCCCCAGCCTGTTCAGCCGCTCTAGCGCCTTCTCGCGAATCCCCCGCAGTTCCGCGCCGCGCAACCGCATCACCGTCTCGCGCTGGAGCGAGTCGAATTGCAGATAGATCTCGAACTCCGGCATGAACCCGGCGAGGCGCTTGGCAAACTCCTCGTCCTGCGCAATTCTGATCCCGTTGGTATTTACCATCAGGTGGCGAATGGGCCGCTCCTTGCACATCTCCAGGACGCGGCAAAAATCCGGATGCAGCGTCGGCTCTCCGCCGGAGATCTGCACCACGTCCGGCTGCTTTTCGTTGCGCACCACGCAATCCAGCATTGCCTCTATTTGCCCAAGCGAACGGAACTCGCTCCTGTGCTGCCCACTGCCCGCGTAGCAAATTGGGCAGGTCAGATTGCAAGCATCGCAGATCTCCACCAGCGCCAGGCAGCTATGCTGCTCGTGGTCTGGACAGAGCCCGCAATCGTAGGGACATCCATACTTCACCGGCGTGTTATAGACCATCGGCTGCTCCGGCGTCTTGATAAATACTTCGCGCGCCCGCCTATAGTAGTCCACATCGTCGGCCACCAGCACGCGCTCGTGCCCGTGCTCCGGGCATCGCTTCAGCATCCAGACTTTGCCGTCTTCAAAGACGATCTTTGCGTCCACCCGCCTGTAACAGGTCGAGCAGATTGAGATTGCAACGTCATAGAAAAGATAGGGCCGGAGCTTATCAGTCATTCGAATCCTTCTGTGTTGCCGCGCACTCGGTTTCTCTCAATCAATAAGCTCGTGGTGCGGTCGAAGTCAAAATCTCGATCAACGCCAATAGAATATGCGAAAAACCAACCTGTCGCTCAGGGCCCTTTCCACGCGATCCATCAAGCCGGGTATCTTCCAGAGATCGCCCTCACTATCTTCATCAACGTTGAGCCTAATCCGACTCCCAGCATCGACCTCCTGCCACGCCAGCGCGCCATCGGTCCTCGTCAGCGTCGCAGTATCCGTGATAAGGAACGTCCTGTTCACGGTCATCGCTGGCTCCGCCTCCAAGGTCTCACTCAAAACTGTGATTACGAGGAGCGCATCCTCGCCTCGCGCTTCCTTCCCGGCCTGAGCGTTGACCTTCATCTTCCAGGATTGAGCGTTGATCGATTCCGCAACCTTCAGCGCTAAGATGTCGGGATCCAGATGATGCGATAGAGAGGCATTTGTTACTTCGACTCGGATGGTCTGAACCCCAAAGAGCCTATTGGGAATCGGTGGAGGCGCTGGCTTATGCTGTGGCAACGGCGGCAAAAAGCAAGCCCCGCAAGCCAGAATCCCCACAACACCGGCGAGTGTCAGCAGTTTCTTCTTAACCATGCACGTGCTCTCTTCCTGCATGCCCAGCATGTTCCAGGAACACTTTCGTTCTAATCGATCTTTCTATCATCCCCCTCTTCGGAAGAAATCGTCGATTGTGACACTTTCTCTGAAAAGCCCCCAAAGATCGAGAGTGTCACAAAGACCAGAAGCGTTAACAACAGACCCGCTATCGACACTCCCAGCGCAACCAGTTCCAGCACCCCGAGACCGACAAAGAAGCCGCCGCCGCGGCCACCGCCTGAAGAAAGAACGAATGTAACTCCGCACAGCCCCAGCGAAATCCCAAACACGATCGCCAACACCATGATGATCTTTGCGAATGGAATCCGATCAACCAGCCGCTCACTCATAATGTCCTTTTCTGGAATGCAGTTAGTTTAGCGCGGATCGTTGTTCTTGGTTTTGTTGGGGCTATCGAAGAGCCGCTGCACATTATCCTTAGGCGGCTTTGCAAAACGAGCATACAGAGCCGACGCAGCCCACAGCACGAGCACAATGACGATGCCGGCCACAGACAACAGCATCGCAATCAATTCCAAAACGCCTAAAGGAATCAATATGGCCGAGCCCTGTTGGCTTCCCATGGAAAAGTGCCATTGAACCCCGCACAATCCTGATGCCACAAGCAGCACCGCAGCCAAAACCACCAGCGTCCTGGGATACCCCTCCAACTCACGTCCGAAAAGCTTCATGCAGCCCCCTTCGCCGAACCATCTCTTCCAACGAGAGACACAAAATCGCCGCCAGGCAACTCCACTGAATCAGATTCATTCCGCCGATCAGCGGCTGCGGCTTCCAAAAGTCGATCACGATTCTCCAGCCCAGGTAACTCGCCATAAAGATTCTGAACGGCGCGCCGTCCGGGAGCTCCGCTCTTCGAGTCAAAATGACTCCAAGCAAGATTAGAAAAAGAATTTCGTACACCTGTACCGGATGCCGTCCAACACCATCGCCCAGGTTCACAGCCCACGGCAGCGTGGTCGGCTTTCCATAGGTGTCGTCCGCCAAACCGGCTAACAGACACCCTACGCGCCCCACCGCAATCCCCACGCACAGCGGCAACACAAACAGGTCGCCCGTCCGTTGCCGGAGTCCGCTCAACTTTTTCACAACCACTACGCCCAGCCAGCCGCCCAACAGGCCCCCGACAATCGTCTTTCCTCCCGGCGAGAGTAGCAGCTCCAAAAACCTCCCACTCCTCCAAGCCTCTGTCACTGTGGGCCACTGTTCGGCGATCCCCAGCAACCTGCTCCCTACCAGCGCACCCACTGTCGCAGCGGCCAGCACCGTCCAGCGCTGCGGCTCGCCGACTACGTCGCCATGCTGCCCGCGTAACCATCGAAAGACCGCGAACCCGGAGGCGTATGCCAGCGTCTCCAGCACCGGATGCCATGCCGGATGAGAACCAATGGGAATCATTGGAGGCTAGTATAGCGGTTGCAGAAGCTTATGGATTTGATCAGACGCACGGGCACCCGCCAGAACAGGTTCCCGGAGAAGAGCCGATATTCCTTCGCAACCGTCGATATCGTGCAGTTTGCATCTCAGCGTTATGGATTTGGCACGGTCAGCTTCAAGCGTAAAATACGGTCATGCCCGCCTATCGGTCCAGAACTTCAACCCACGGTCGCAACATGGCTGGAGCACGCAGCCTTTGGCGCGCCACCGGAATGCAGGACGGCGATTTTGGCAAGCCCATCATCGCCGTTGCCAACTCCTTCACCCAGTTCGTCCCCGGTCACGTTCACCTGAAAGACCTGGGGCAGCTTGTCGCCGATGAGATAGTACGCGCGGGTGGAGTTGCAAAAGAGTTCAATACCGTCGCAATCGATGACGGCATCGCGATGGGCCACGACGGAATGCTCTACAGCCTGCCCTCGCGCGATCTGATTGCAGACTCGGTCGAGTACATGGTCAATGCGCATTGCGCCGATGCGCTGGTCTGCATCTCGAACTGTGACAAGATCACGCCGGGGATGCTGATGGCTTCGCTGCGGTTGAATATACCAGTGGTCTTTGTCTCGGGCGGCCCGATGGAGGCTGGCAAAGTCAAGCGCGGCAGCGGCGTGAAAGCGCTGGACCTGATCGACGCCATGATTCTTGCGGCCGATCCGAAAGCGACCGACGCCGAGGTGGAAGAGTACGAGCGCTCCGCCTGCCCCACTTGCGGCTCCTGCTCCGGTATGTTTACCGCCAACTCAATGAACTGCCTGGTCGAAGCATTGGGCCTGGGGCTGCCCGGCAATGGAACCATGCTGGCGACACATGCGGACAGGAAAGAGCTATTTCTTCAGGCGGGTAGGACCATCGTCGATCTAGCCAAGCGTTACTACGAGGAGGGCGACGCCACAGCGCTCCCGCGCGGCATTGCGACCTTCGAGGCCTTTGAGAATGCAATGACGCTCGATATTGCGATGGGCGGCTCGACAAACACCGTTCTGCACCTGCTGGCCGCGGCGCAAGAGGGCGACGTGCCCTTCACCATGGCCGACATCGACCGGCTTTCGCGCCGCGTCCCGCATCTATGCAAGGTGGCTCCCTCCGCGGCTGAAGTGCATTTGGAAGATGTACATCGTGCCGGAGGAATCTTTGCCATCCTCGCCGAACTCAATCGTGCGGGGCTGATTCATCGGTCGGCGCACACGGTCCATGCTGAGACGATGGGCGCGGCCATCGACAAACTGGACGTAATGAACGGAGTGGCGGCGACAGTCGCGGAGTTCTATCGCGCTGCGCCGGGTGGCGTGCGCACGACGGAGGCGTTTAGCCAGAGCGCGCGTTTCGACGAACTGGACCTGAATCGCGCTTCGGGCGTGATTCGCGACAAGGCGCACGCCTTTAGCAAAGATGGCGGGCTGGCGGTGCTCTTCGGCAATATTGCCGAGGATGGTTGCATTGTGAAGACCGCTGGCGTCGATCCCGGTCACCTGACCTTTGCCGGTCCGGCGCGCATCTTCGAGAGCCAGGACACGGCGGTTGAGGGCATTCTGGAAGACAAGGTCATTCCCGGCGATGTCGTGCTCATTCGCTATGAGGGACCGAAAGGCGGTCCGGGAATGCAGGAGATGCTCTACCCGACCAGCTATCTCAAGTCGAAGGGACTAGGCAAGGTCTGCGCGCTTATTACGGATGGCCGCTTCTCCGGCGGCTCCTCGGGCCTTTGCATCGGTCACATCTCACCGGAAGCGGCCGAGGGTGGCTCGCTGGCTCTGGTAGAAGAGGGCGACCGGATCGAGATCGATATTCCCAGGCGGATTCTTCGCGTGGATCTCTCGGAATTGGAGCTTTCTCGCCGGCGCGATGCCATGAAAGCCAAGAGCGCGGCCGCATGGAAACCTGCCGCCCGAAACCGTCAGGTCTCCAAGGCCCTCCAAGCCTATGCGGCGATGACCACGAGCGCCTCTCGCGGCGCGGTGAGAAGCCTCGCTCAAATCCAGGAGTAGGTAGACCGCAGCATTGCACGGCGTAATGAGACGGAAAGAGATACTCGTTCGCCTTGATTCCCCTGCGACGGCGGTCACAATCCGTTAGATTAAACAGATCTATAATCAAAACAATTTGCCTAAGACACTCTGCCCGCTAGACCTCTGGCGTCATAACGCCAAATGGAAGAGGATGTGGGGCTTGCCTTAAACCAACCGAATATAAGGAGCGCAACTCCCGATGCATACCCATGAAATTGAACAGATGTGCCTGGTCGCCAAGGGTCCCAATCATGGCCCGGCGCCGATTCCGCAAGAGGGCCGCTGGACCAAGGCCAAAGAGGTGAGCGACATCTCCGGCTTGACCCACGGGGTCGGCTGGTGCGCTCCGCAACAGGGCGCCTGCAAGCTCACCTTGAACGTCAAGAACGGCGTCATCGAGGAAGCGCTCGTCGAAACCATCGGCTGCACTGGTATGACCCACTCCGCCGCGATGGCCGCTGAGATTCTCCCCGGCAAGACGATCCTTGAAGCACTGAACACCGACCTGGTCTGCGATGCGATCAACGTCGCGATGCGCGAACTCTTCTTGCAGATCGTGTACGGCCGCAGCCAGACTGCGTTTTCAGAGGGCGGGCTGCCCATTGGCGCGGGCCTTGAGGATCTGGGCAAGGGCTTGTGCAGCGTCACCGGAACGATGTACGGCACCAGCGAAAAGGGCGCTCGCTATCTTCAGCTGGCCGAGGGCTACGTCACCGAACTCGCACTCGACGCGGATAACGAGATCATCGGATACAAGTTCGTCAAGCTTGGACCCATGATGGACTCGATCGCCAAGGGAGTGGATGCACAGACCGCGCTCACCAAGGCTACTGGCACTTATGGCCGCTTCGCCGATGCCGTGAAAACCATCAACCCCCGCAAGGAATAAGGAGAAGATCATGGCTTTGTTTGAAGGGTACGAAAGAAGGATTGCGCAGATCGACTCCTATCTCGCCGATGCCGGGATCGAGTCGCTTGAAAAGGCTGAGAAGATCTGTCTTGATAAGAACGTCGACGTGCGCAAGATTGTGAAGTCGATCCAGCCCATCGCCTTTGAAAACGCGGGCTGGGCCTATCTGATCGGCGCAGCCGTCGCCATCAAGAAGAACCAGACCGTCGCCGCAGAGATCGCCGAGACGCTTGGTACCGGCCTGCAGGCCTTCTGCATTCCGGGTTCGGTCGCCGATGACCGTAAGGTCGGCATCGGCCACGGGAATCTTGCCGCAATGCTGCTGCGCGAAGAGACCGGCTGCTTCGCATTTTGCGCAGGTCACGAGTCCTTTGCCGCCGCCGAAGGCGCCATTGGCCTTGCCCGCTCGGCGAATAATGCGCGCAAGACTCCGCTGCGCGTCGTTCTCAACGGCCTGGGCAAGGATGCCGCGCTGATCATCTCGCGCGTCAATGGATTCACCTATGTGCAGACCGAGTTCGATTATGCAACAGGCAAACTGAACATCATTCGCGAGAAGGCTTATTCCACCGGCGAGCGCGCGGCAGTGCGCTGCTACGGCGCAGACGATGTGCGCGAAGGCGTGGCTATCATGCACCTGGAGCGCGTCGATGTCGCCATCACCGGCAACTCGACTAACCCAACGCGCTTCCAGCATCCGGTGATGGCGGTTTACAAAAAGGAGCGGCTGCTTGAGGGGAAGAAGTTCTTCTCGGTAGCCTCCGGCGGCGGCACGGGACGCACATTGCATCCCGACAACATGGCGGCAGGTCCGGCCTCTTATGGCATGACCGACACCATGGGGCGCATGCACTCCGACGCGCAATTCGCCGGTTCCTCATCGGTTCCGGCGCACGTCGAGATGATGGGCCTGATTGGCATGGGAAATAACCCGATGGTCGGCGCGTCGGTCGCGGTTGCCGTCGCGGTCGAGCATGCGATGAAGGAGCAGTTGCAGACGCTGACTGTCTAGCTTGGCTCTACTCTGTCCGTAGCTGTTAACCGGCGTCTTCTTTGGCAACCCTCGACGAGGACGCCGGTTACATCCAACTTGGCCCTACCAGCCATCGCGGGTCTGCCGGCGCAACCTTCTGATTCGCGAGACGCGATTCCTACTTCACTTGAATAGACTTCAGGTAATCCACGAGATTATTGATCCTAATCTGCCTGTCCATGGAGTTGGTCTTGCTCATGCTGCCCAGAACCGGCCCCCATACCGGCATCGCGGTCGAGCCATGAGATGGAACATCAACGCCAAATTGCAGCACCGCAAGAACGTGCTTATCTGGAAACTGCCCGCCATGCTTCTTGCTCAAAGTCGTTAAATCGAATGGGGGCGTCTTCAATGAGGCGGCAACCGGGCCATCCCCTCTGGCGCCAGTTCCATGACAGGGTGCGCAATAACTCATGAACATCTGCTTACCGCTGGTAGCCTCGGTCTTCTTGACCGGAATCGTTACTTGGGAGCTGGATTGCGCGTAACCGAAACTGATCGCAATTGCCGTCGCAACAGCGGCGCTAACAAGATACTTCAACATAGATTCTCCTTCTCAACATCAAAGACACTCAGCGCGTCTCATCCAATGGCTTGGCTTCCAGATTTCTGGCGAGCCAGGGAAGAATCACTTCTTTGAAGATGCGCGGATCGGGCCACACTCCAAGCTGACGGCCGAGATGACCACCTTGCGGATTGATCCATGCATCCTTAGGAACGTCTCCGCTGTTCAGCAATTCATAGATGTCGGAGATCGGCACCTGTGTGTCGTGTGTGCCGGCAAGCACGAGCATCGGCGCCGTCGGTCGGCCAAGCAGATGCTGATTCACGAGCGACATCCTCTGGAACTCGTCGACAACTTCGTCGAGGGAGTTAACGTTGTCGAAGATTGCCATGATCGCGGGGATCTGATCGAAGAGATACTCGCGGTTGCCAAGCAGCGAGTTCAATACAAAATTCTTTTGGAAGAAAAGGTCGGTTGGCGGCGACTGTACGCTGACACCTTTGAGCCTGGCCTTTTCGAGAATTGCCATCTTGGTTCCCCAATATGCTCCCCAACTCACGCCGTGCATTGCGATTCGCGTTTTGTCGACCTCTGACCGCGTGCCCAGATAATCGAGGACCTTGGTTAGCATGCGTTCGGCGTTCGGGCTGGCCTTGATAGGCGATTGGCCAGTCCCTGGACCATCGACGGCTAGATAGCCAACGCCGTAGGGAAGGATCGCCGAGAAGCTCTCGGTCAGATCTTCCTTGCGGCTGTCCAGCCCATTCACCGCAATCACCATTGGCACTGGTCCGGTTGCTCCCTTGGGCAGCCGCATGTAACCGATGATCTCCTTGCCCTCGAACGGAATATGGACTACCTCAAGCGGCGGGTCCATGAAGCGTGCGTGAGCGAGGAATGCATCAATGGCCTTGCTGTAGGAGATCTTCTTCTTTGGCGAGGAGGACTCAGCGGGCCAGCGCCCGAAGGAGTAGAGGTGCCAGGCACGCACAAAGTCGGCGTCTGCCTTCTTGGAGTCGGTCGTTTCCAGAGCTCTGCCCTCCGCCATGTAGCGCCCTGCAACTCCCATGAAACCCTCGGCCCACTCGTCCTTGTCGCGGGTGTGGATGGATTGGAAGGCTTCACGGACATCATTCGGGTCGAGCCCAATGAGTGGGTACCCACCCACCTCGGCGCGGTGAATTGCCTCGACCTTGACTTCATCGATGGTTCTTTCCCTCTGTTCCTGGGCGTGGCCGTGCAGCGGGATCATGACAACTCCCGCGACGAGGAGAGATGCGGCATTAACGGCAATCGTTTTGTGGAGTGGTGCCGCAGCTCGTCTACGAATTGAAAGAGGATGAGAATTCAACGGGATCTCCTCGTGGTCAAAGAGTGAGGCGGGCAATGATCAACAGCTTTTAGAACGCGAGTTTGAGGCCCAGCTGCACGGCGCGATTGCTGCCCGAGCCAATCACTGGATTGGAAGCAGCAACATCAGGCGTTGCGCATCCGCAGCCGAAGCTGCCGATTGCCGACGGATCGTTGTGGGCCCAGCCGTTTTGGCCTCCGTAGGGATTCGCAAAGTTGGGGTGATTGATGATGTTGAAGAGCTCTCCACGTAACTGTGCCGAGTAGCGTTCACGCCACTTCCAGGATTTGTCGAGTGAGAAATCCCAATTCTTGAAGCCTGCGTCACGGAAGAGATTCCGGCCCATCAGCCCAAATGTTCCGGGAGCAGGAGGAGTCATCACCGAGTTGTTGACCTTGTAACAGCCCGCAAAGTTGAGTGAGGTCAGATCCCTGGCATGCGCTCGGCAGATGGGATCGCTCTCTGCTGGACTTGCAGCTGTGTCGAAGTTCCCGTCACCCGCCAGATAGTTGGTTGGATTGGCGCCCGATTTGAAGTCCGAGGGCTTGCCGAAAAAGTCCCAGCGATCGGTGGCTTCTCCGGTGTGGCTCAGGTCGTTTCCTGCATCCATCGGCCCCCAGGGTTGCGCGCCATAAAGACTGACGATCGAGGTCACCTGCCAGCCTTCCATCATCTGGAAGAGCCCTCGTTTTCCCGGAAGGCTGTAAGTGGGAGAGAGGGTGAAGCGCTGCCGCATATCGTAATCGCTGCTCGCGTACTCGCGCTGCGGATTGACGCTGTCCTGCGGAATGCCGAGGCCCGCGCCAAAGTCCCAGTTTGCGCCCACGCCATCCAGTGCATGCGAATAGGTATAACCCGCGACAAGGCTGAGGTGGCGATAGTTGCGCGCGTTGAAAGTCAGCTGCAGGCCGTCGTAGTTGGATTTGTAGATGTTGCCCATTTGGTAAATGAAGCTCAGGAAAGGGAACTGAGCGTTGAAGGGCCTGCCGGACTGCTCATCGCCAAGTGTGTCGAGCTCCGGCACGTTCTGGTTGATGTCGTGAATCCCAATCAGCTTTGACCCGTGCGAGCCGACGTAAGCAGCTTCAAGTGTGAGATTGGTCGTGAAGGCATGTTGGACATTCAGATTCCAACTGAAGACCTCAGGTGTGCGCAGGTTCTGCACCATTCCCAGGATGCTGCACGGGTTGGCCCCGCAGTCGATGGTGCCGGTCGGGAAGACGGTCGCTGGTCCAGAGTTGTAGCCTGCATTCCAATTCAAGTCGGATCCAGAGAAATTGACCGTGCCCACAGCGATCGACCCCGTCCCGGCCGATCTGCCTGGACCCACACCAAGCGCTCCGGTGGGAATGGTGCTGATGCCGAGCGAGTTATTGAGCGCCAGGAATGACTCCCAATTCAGCGTCTCATAGATCAGCGAGGCGCCGCCGCGCAACACTGTTCTGTCGTTGCCGAAGATGTCCCAGGCAAAGCCCAGGCGCGGAGCAAAACCGGTGTGGTCGCCATTGTAAGGAGAGCTGATTCCCTGGCCCACTTGCACAAGTCCGCGCTTGGGATCGAAGTTTCCCAGCAGGTTGTGTGCATCTTTCACCACCGTATTCATCTCGTAACGGAGGCCCAGATTGATAGTGAGGTTCTTGACCGCGAGCCAGTCGTCTTGAACGAACGCCGCAACACCCCAGTTGTGAATATGCCGCGTGGGATCGCCGACGAGCTGGCTGGCCGATGTGGGAACTCCCGCAAAGAAATCCTCGAGTGAAGTTGCGTTGGGAAATGCGTCGGTTCCGAAGCCAAACTTGATGCGCCCCCGCGCGCCTCCGTAGGCACCACCCGAGAAGCTATCGTGATGCAGTTCCCCGCCGAACCTCAGAGCGTGCTTGCCGACGGTGTAAGAAACGTGATCGATGAACTGGAAGCGAGTGTCCGGCCCCTGTACCTTTGGCCAGTTGAAACCACCCAGCTCCTGCGGAAAGATGTAGAAGGGAGCGATGTTGATGCGCGGCAGGCCGCCATACAAGGGATTGGTGATGCCGGTGTTGAGGCCATAGGCCGAGGCTGCCGTCGCGCCGTGATCGTTCACGTACGTCGGCTGATAGAGCGTGTTATAACCGAAGCGCGCTTCAATCGCGAGGCGCGTCGTGAGGATCGAGGTCCATGTAACCCCGGCGACCTGCGCGCGGGTGTGGATCAGCGAGAGCCACTTCGTCTGTAGCTGGTTTGCATCCGAGACGGTGCCGTTATTGTTGCCGAAGAAATACATCCCATTCAAGCTGTTGTTCTGGTTAAACTGATAATCGATCTTGGCCACCGCGTTGTCGCTGCTTACGTCGTTGGGCAACCCGAAGTTGATTGTCGTCGGGTTTGCCGGGTCGGTGGCGTTGTTTGTCGGGAAGCCGCTGCCATCGCAGGGAATCGGCGGTCCGAGGGCGCAGCCGGCAATCTTTAGACTCGGTGCGCTGGGAGTGATTCCTGCCGCGATTACTCCAGCGATCGCGTCTGGCACGCTGTTGGCCGGATCGCCGCCCGGTACGAGGCTGGCCAGCGACACTGTCGCAGGCGTCGTCAGTGCGCTAATGCTATCCACCGAGTAGCGCTGGCCTTCGTATCCGCCAAAGAAAAACATGCGGTCCTTGCGGATGGGTCCTCCGGCTGTGCCGCCAAACTGCTCCAGGTTGCGCGGGTTCTTGGGTCCCGAGGCAACTGTGTTGAAGTAGTTGCGCGCGTCCATCGGTGTGTCGCGGCCAAATGCATAGGCTGTACCGTGGAGCGAGTTGGTGCCAGATTTGAGCGCCACGTTGACTATGGCGCCGGGCTTCCAGCCATAGTCCGCAGGAGGGTTCTCAATCAGATGAAACTCCTCGATAGCATCCACCGGGAGAATGGTTGCGGAGTCGCCGGCAATTCCCGCTCCGTTGATGATGCTCTGGCCTGAGAAGGGCTCGCTGTTGAAGAGGCCATCGACGATATAGGCATTGTCTTCGGCGCGCAATCCGTTGGTGCTGGTCGTCGAGAATCCCCCGCCCGGATAACGCACTACTCCCGGACGCAGCTGCAGCAGATTCTCGTAGTTGCGGCCGTTCAGAGGAAGCTCCTCTATCTCTTCGTTGTTTAGCGTTCCACCGAGTGTTGAAGAGGTGGTGTCGATGAGAGGTTCCTGTTCGGTGACGACGACGACCTCCGTGGCCTCCCCGGTCTGAAGGGAAAAGTCGATCTCGGAGTCGGATGCGACTGCCACTTCAATGTCGGCGCGCTCGGCGCTCTTGAAACCCCTGGCTTCAACCCGGACCTTATACTTGCCGGGCGTCAGATTTGGGGCGACATACTCGCCCGCCTGTGTTGTGACGAGGGAATGCGAGGTTCCCCGCTGCTCGTCAGTCACCGAGATTGAGGCTCCGGCGACAGCTGCTCCCGTAGAGTCGGTGATGGTTCCGAGGATTCGGCCGGTGTTGCCTTGGCCGCTCGCCAACTGGAAGGCAAATATGCAGATGAGGACGGCCACCGGGGATGTGGCCACACTTCGCACCGCCGAGATTGACGGGGCGATCTCACCAAAATAGATGTTTTTCACGGCACGTCTGGACCTCCATCTTCAAACACTGCTTCCTGGTCTGACAGCTTTACCACGGTGCGGAAATGACAGTCAAGCGATTTGCGCAAACACTGCTATTAACTTTCATTTGACAATTCATCCATTTTCTGCGGTATATATGTCATACCGCAGCTTTCGCCCCCTGGGTCGAGGGACGAGAGCCCTCGCAGAGCCAAGGGGACATGTCGATGGGCATTGCAAGCGTCAATCCGGCGACTGGGGAGGTATTGAAGACCTTTGCGCCGCTTACGGACGACCAGTTGACTGCGAAGCTCGAGCGGGCGGCCGATGTATATGCGGCCTACCGGAGAACAACCTTTGCCTACAGGGCAGAACGGATGCTGCGCGCCGCCGAGATCCTGGAGCGCGACAAGGTGCCCCTTGGACGGATGATGACGTTGGAAATGGGCAAGCCTGTGCAATCCGCAATCGACGAGGTCGTGAAATCTGCCTGGGCGTGCCGGTACTATGCCGAACATGCGGAGCGTTTTCTGGCAGACGAACCGGTCGAGACCACCGCAAGTCACAGCTACATCCGCTACCAGCCTCTTGGGCCGGTTCTCGCGATCATGCCGTGGAACTATCCCTTGTGGCAGGTGATTCGCTTTGCCGCGCCGGCGCTGATGGCCGGGAATGTGGCCCTTCTTAAGCACGCTTCGAACGTTCCCCAGAGCGCTCTCGCGATTGAAGACATATTTCTGCGTGCGGGATTCCCGGCCGGTGTCTTTCAGACTTTGCTGATTGGCGCGGAAAAGGTGGATAGGATTCTGAGCGACCCGCGCATCGTTGCCGCGACCTTGACCGGCAGCGAAGGCGCGGGCATTGACGTCGGTGTCTCTGCGGCGAAACGGATCAAGAAGGTTGTGCTTGAATTGGGGGGAAGCGACCCATTCATCGTGATGCCAACCGCCAATCTAGAGGAGGCGGTGGCGACGGCCGTCAAGGCGCGGGTGGCCAATAATGGCCAGTCGTGCATTGCTGCGAAGCGCTTTATCGTGGACGAGTCCATCGCCGACGACTTCGAACAGGAGCTGGTGCGCCGCATGAACGCGCTGCGGGTCGGCGATCCCCTCGATCCGAAAACTGAAGTCGGCCCGCTGGCTTCAGCAGAAGCAGTGAGCAGCCTTCAGGAAGATGTGCAGATGACCGTTGACGCCGGCGCGAGAGTTCTTCTCGGGGGCAAGCCGCTTCCGGGGCCCGGCTGCTTTTATCCGCCGACAGTGCTGACCGACATTCCTCGAGGCTCGCCCGCTTACAACGAAGAGTTCTTTGGCCCGGTGGCTTCTCTGTTTCGCGCGAAGAATGCTAGTGAGGCCATACAAATTGCCAATGACACGCGATTTGGACTGGGCGCGAGCGTCTGGACGCGAGACCCGGCGGAGCGTGATCGCTTCATCGAAGAGCTGGAAGCTGGAATGGTTTTTATCAACAAGATGGTCGCATCGGATCCCAGAGTTCCATTCGGCGGAGTCAAGCAGTCGGGCTTTGGCCGCGAACTTGGTGCGTTTGGGATACGGGAGTTCACGAACGTGAAAACGGTATGGGTAGAGGACTAGCGAACCACGGAAGCAAAGGTTCGCATGCTTGTGGGGCGAAATGGGGCATTCGTGGGATGACGCAAGTTCCAATACAAGTCAGCCGGAGTATTTGGCGTGAGACGATGCCAATTAAGCAGAAGGTCCGTGTCCTATGACCGGTTCCACCGTTGGCATGCCGTGCGCTGTTTCGACGATGACAATTCTCGGGGTTGGCCTATCACAGGGGATACAGATGCAAATGTACAAGGCAGTGCGACCTTCGCGCCTCTATGAGCAGATCGTGAAGCAGATCGAGGAGTCGATACTGGCAGGCAAGCTAAAGCCCGCTGACCAGTTGCCGACCGAGCGTGAGCTGGCGCAGCAGTTTGATGTGAGCCGCACCGCTGTCCGAGAGGCCGTCAAGACCCTCGCGGAAAAAGGACTCGTAGAGTCGCACTCTGGAAAAGGAACCTTCGTCACATCCGAATCTTCGCAATCGATGCGGCAATCGCTTGACTCCTTTTTCAAGCGAGGCGATTTAAAGGATCCCAACTCTCTGATCGAATTGCGCGAGATCTTCGAGCCTGAAGTGACCATTCTTGCTGCTCTACGAACTGAGGAACAGCAATTGGCGATGATGCGAGAAGCAGTGGCCGAAATGGATCGCAGTATGCAGAACCCGGACGCTTATATCGAGGCGGATCTGGACTTCCATCTTGCCCTGGCAGAGGCAGCTGGAAATCCACTGGTGCTCTCTTTGCTCGACTCGATGGTCGGCGTCCTTCGTGAGCAGCGTCTTGGCATCTTCGGAGTCAAGGGAGGGCCGGAACGGGGACAGCTTCATCATAAGCGGATTCTGGAAGCCATCGAAAAGCGCCATCCTGCGAAGGCGCGCGAAGCAATGAGGGCTCACCTCCAACAAATCCGCGAGGATTCCGTGGCCGCCGTCAAGCGTCGTGCGGCTCATCTCAACCAGTAAATGCGAAAGGCGGAGCGCATGGCGAATCTCGGTTTTGTAGGCCTCGGCGTGATGGGAGGCCAGATGGTGAGCAGGTTGCTGAGCAAGGGACACTCAGTGACCGGCTATAACCGCACGGCAGCCAAGGCGGAGTGGCTGGTCAAGCAAGGGATGAAACTCGCCAAATCTCCACGCGAGGTCGCAGAGTCGGTTGACATTGTCTTTGCCATGGTGACAAACGGCGCAGCTCTCAAAGAGATTGCCGAAGGCCCCAGTGGATTGCTGGCTGGCCTGAGCGCCGGCAAGGTCTTCGTCGACATCAGCACGATCAGCCCGGATCTGAGCCGAGAGATGGCCGAAAAGGTACGAGCTGCGGGGGCCGACATGGTGGACGCTCCTGTCTCAGGCAGCGTGATCACCCTCCAACAAGGACAGCTATCTGTAATGGTCGGAGGACGAAAAGAGACCTTTGCGCGTGTCTTGCCGGTGCTCGAAGATATTGGACCCAAAGTAACGCATGTGGGCGACAACGGTCTCGCGCTCTCAATGAAGATCGCCATTAACCTCAGTCTCGCTGTGCAGATGCTCGCTTTTTCAGAGGGCGTACTGCTGGCCGAGAAGAGCGGCATCCGGCGCGAAGTAGCAGTGGATGTGCTCGTCAACAGCGCCATAGCTTCTCCCGTGCTTAAATACCGAGGTCCATTTGTGCTGCGGCAACCGGAGGAAGCCTGGTTCAACGTGAACATGATGCAGAAGGACATGTTGCTGGCGATGGAGATGGGCCGGAAGCTCGATGTCCCACTGCCCACCACCGCCGTGACAAACGAATTCCTGACCGCGGCGAAGGGCATGAACTGGACGAAGCTGGACTACGCCGTCATCTTCGACGTGTTGGCGAGAATGTCTGGCATTGAAACAGGAGTTGGAAAATGAATACCGCAGCCGTCCAGGCCGCCGGCATTCCCAAGCTCTCTAGGGATCGCTGGAAGCATGTCTATCGGCAGATGGTGCGGATCAGGCTCTTCGAAGAGCAGGTTAACGAACTCTATAAAAGCGCGATCATGCCCGGCCTTGCCCACCTCTACATTGGGCAGGAGGCGGTCGCGGTGGGTATCTGCGAAGCGCTCCACGGTGACGACTACATTACCAGCACGCATCGTGGTCATGGGCATTGCCTGGCCAAAGGCGCTTCACCGAAGCTGATGTTCGCCGAATTGCTGGGCAAAGCGGCCGGCTATTGCCGGGGCAAGGGCGGATCGATGCATATCGCCGATCCGGCCACAGGCAATCTTGGTGCAAACGCGATCGTCGGAGGCAGCATCGGAATCGCTACGGGCGCGGCCTTCAGCTCAAAGCAGCTTAAGAATGGCCGCGTTACCGCCTGCTTTTTCGGCGAAGGCGCTCTTGGTCAGGGCGTCTTATATGAAGAGCTCAACCTGGCGCAACTCTGGAAGCTACCGGTCGTCTACATCTGCGAAAACAACCTCTACAGCGAATACACGCATTTCAGTGAGATCACGGCAGGCGACATCTGCGCCCGGGCAGCCGCCTTCGGCATACACGCGGAGACTGTAGACGGGCAAGATGTGCACTCCGTCTTTTCCATGGCCAGGTGGCTGGTCGACCACGCCCGCGCCGGTGATGGCCCGGCCTTTCTGCTCTGCAATACCTATCGTTACACCGGCCACCACGTTGGCGACATCAATCGCGAGTACTACAGGTCCAGGCAGGAAGAGCAGGAATGGAAGACCACGCGAGACCCCATCAAAATGTTAGCGAGTCACCTGCTCAATGAAAGGTTGGCCGATGAAGCCGCTCTCGGCGCGATCGAAGATGAAGTTCGCATGGAAATGAGAGCTGCCGTGGAATTCGCTGTCGCCGCGCCCTATCCAGGACCCGAAGAAGTGGAGATGCACGTCTATGCCTGACGCTTCAGAGCGAGAAATCAGTTTCGCGCAAGCGGTTCGCGAGGCTCTCGCCGAAGAGATGCGGCGAGATGCGAGCGTCTGCATTCTCGGTGAAGACGTGGCCGAAGCGGGAACTCCTTTCAAGGTCCTTTCTGGATTAGTCGAGGAGTTTGGGACCGAGCGGGTGCTCGATACTCCCATCTCTGAGGCGGGCTTCACGGGCATCGCTGTTGGCGCAGCCATGACAGGGCTGCGCCCGGTCGTTGACATCATGTTTGGCGACTTTCTCACACTGACCATGGACCAGATGGTGAACCAGGCGGCAAAGGTTCATTACATGTCCGGAGGCAAGTGGCGGGTACCGATGGTTTTGCGCACGACGCTCGGGGCCACGCGCCGCTCCGCCGCACAGCACTCGCAATCCCTCCAGGCATGGTTCAGTCACGTACCAGGCCTCAAGGTCGTCATTCCATCCACTCCCCACGACGCAAAAGGCCTGCTCAAGACTGCAATTCGCGACGACAATCCAGTCGTCTTTTTTGAAGACAAAATGATGCACCACAAGCTGAAAGGCCCAGTGCCGGCCGGGGAGTACACCATCCCACTCGGCGTTGCGCACGTCAAGCGGCTGGGCGAGGACATCACGCTCGTCGGAACCAGTAGCATGGTGCAGGTGGCGCTAGCCGCGGCGGATCTGCTGGACGAGATAGGCATCAGTGCCGAGGTGATCGATCCCCGCACGCTGTGGCCGCTCGATGAAAACACGCTCATCGAGTCCGCAAAAAAGACTTCGCGCGCCATTGTGCTCGACGAAGGCTACGGCCGTTACGGAGTCACGGCCGAGCTGGCATCGGTCATCGCTGAGGGAGCCTTCTTCAGCTTGGACATGCCGGTGCTTCGCATGGGCGCCATGCATGTGCCCATTCCTTTTTCCCCGCCGCTCGAGGACTTGACCGTGGCTACGCCACAGACGGTCTTCGATGCGGCTCGCAAGCTCTGCGGAAAGTAACGCAGAACAACTCAGGAGAGTCGCAATGGCACTTCCAACCACGGGAACCATGGCGGTCGATTGGGAGCAACGCATCGATTTCGATCGCCTGCGTCGAGAGAGACTGCAGCGCGCCAAAGACCTATTGGCGGCGTCGGAGATGGGCGCGCTGCTCTGTTTCGACATGAACAATGTGCGCTACCTGACGGCCACCCACATCGGCACCTGGGCTCAGGACAAAGCCAACCGCTTCACGCTGCTGCCGCAAAACGACGAGCCCATCCTCTGGGACTTCGGCTCCGCGGCGCGTCACCACCAACTGCATTGCCCGTGGCTCGGGGAGCGCTCGCGGCCTGGCATTTCAATGCTTCGCGGCACCATGTCTCCCGAACACGGCCGCGCTGAAGACGTAGCAAAAAAGATCCGCGTCGAACTTGAGATGCGCGGCCTGCAAAACGAGCCGGTCGGCATCGACATTATCGAGTTGCCGGTGCTGTTCGCGCTTCAGCGCGAAGGCATCACCGTAGTAGACGGCCAGCAGCTAATGTCAGAGGCGCGGGTGATGAAGACGCGCGACGAGATATCGCTGCTCAACACCTCCGCCGCAATGGTCGACGCTGCCTATGACGAGCTCTATCGGGCGATGAAGCCCGGCATGCGTGAAAACGAAGCCGTGGGCCTGGTGAGCAAGGTGCTCTATGACCTCGGCTCGGAGTATGTTGAGGCTGTGAACGCCATCTCTGGCGAACGTTGCAATCCTCACCCGCACGTCTTCTCCGATCGCATGTTGCGCCCCGGCGATCCGGTCTACTACGACATCCTCCACTCCTACATGGGATATCGGACCTGTTATTACCGCACCTTCACCATCGGTTCCGCCTCGCAGGCCATGACCGATGCCTACAAGCGCTGCCGCGATTATCTTGAGGCGTCCATTGAACTCATTCGTCCAGGCCGCACCACGGCTGAGATTGCCTCGGTATGGCCAAAGGCGACTGACTTCGGATTCCCCAATGAAGAAGCGGCCTTTGCGCTTCAATACGGTCATGGGATCGGCCTCGCCATCTGGGAGAAGCCAGTCATCAGCCGTCTTGTCTCACTCGATCATCCACAGGAGATCAAGCCCGGCATGGTCTTTGCCCTCGAAACCTTCTGGCCCTCCACCGACGGCTGGAGCGCGGCTCGCATCGAGGAAGAGATCGTCGTCACCCCGACCGGTCATGAAGTTATCACGCGCTTCCCGGCAGAGAAGCTGTTGGTCGCCGGCGGGAAATATTACACAGTGGGCGGGCCGTTGCCGGCAACCCGTGAGACAGAGACCGCTCCCAGCCAGGATGTCATCAGCTTGCTGGCAGCCAGTGCGCAGACGGAAAGGGTGGGGAGTTAAGCGCGAAGGAGCAGCTCTTCGCTGCTCGAGAATCTATGCCAACCAGTGTGATCATGCCGGCGCTTGAGGTGGCCCAGGAGACCGCGAAGCTGGTCGCCTGGCTGAAAAATGAAGGCGACAGTGTTCGAAAGGGCGAGTTGCTGCTGGAGATCGAGACCGACAAGGCCACCATGGAAGTGGAGGCGGAAGCCGATGGTACCCTTGCCGGCGTCACCGCGAAGGCCGGCGAAGACGTCCCCGTTGGCCAGGTGGTTGCGTGGCTCCTGAGCCCGGGAGAGCGTGTGCCCGTAACAAACGGAGCTGTCGCTCCAACGGCAGTGGATGTCGACGGGTCGCCGGCTGCAGAAGCAATCACTCCAGCGGCCGCAAGCACCGCGGAGCCGCCCTTGCGGGCTAGCGGGCAGATTTCGCCCAAGGCCCGCAGGCTTGCGAAGGAAGCAGGAGTCGATCTCACGTCGGTGCAAGGCACTGGCCCCAGCGGCGAGATTCTAGCCTCGGACATCCGCGCTCTGATCGAGGCGAAAGAGAATCAGGCCTCAGTGACCAAGACAGCCGCACCAGCCGCTCCGCAGCTCGAGCCACTCACTTCCATCGGCCGCCTGATGGCCGAACGAACCACGCAGGGCTGGACGACGGTTCCGCACTTTTTCATCGAGCGAGAGGTCGACGCCAGTGCATTGAATGAGGCGCGCGCAGCCCTGGGAGCGAAGGTTGAGCAATCGCAAGGCCTTAAGCTCACGCATACGGATTTGCTGGCTGTGCTCGTTGCCCGCGTCCTTATAAAACACTCTCGTCTCAATGCAAGTTGGATTGATGGCGGTGTCCGCCTGAATCCTGACGTAAACATTTCCATCGCCATTGCAGTCCCCGACGGCGTGGTTGCGCCGGTTGTGGCCAACCCGCACAACCTGACTCTGGCTGAGATCGCAGGCCGGCGCCGCGACCTTACCGAGCGCGCCCGCGGCGGCCGCCTGCGTTTGGCCGACCTGAGCGGAGGGACCTTCACCATCAGCAACCTCGGCATGTTCCATGTCGATTCCTTCAGCGCCATCATCACACCGCCGCAAGCTGCAGTCCTGGCTGTTGGTGCGATCAAAGACCGCGTCGTTCCCATCGAAGGCGGCGTCGGTGTACGGCCCATGCTCGTGTTAACGCTGTCGGTTGACCACCGCGTGGCCGACGGTGCGAAGGCCGCCGCCTTCCTCCACGATCTGGTCGGGGCAATCGAGGAACCGGCAGAGTTGCTCAGCCCCCATTGACGTTGGCTCCAAGATTGCCTGCCTCATGGCTTCAACTTCGCGCAGGAACTGGTCTTTAAGATGCAGAAAACAAAAAACAAACGCTTCGAACGCCTACGAGTCGGCCGCCTTGAGGCGCCTGTGCCGGAGTGCGTCAAAACACGCCGGACGGAGCACCGTAACCTAGCCCGCGGATGTCTTAACGCAACGTGAATTCCATCAAAGCCAAAGGTAAGCTTGCGCATTGACTCTGGTATTTGCGACAATGGCTCACCGGCGGACCCGAGTTCCCCTTGTCTTCTCCGGTTTTCCGGCATCCGAGAAATTGGCGCGTTCACGCTCGTGAAGTGGGCCTCATACTTCCCTAGGTAATCGCCTGGAAATCTGGCCGGTATATGCCAGCATTCATTGCACGCGAATTGAGATCCGGAATCGGGTGGCTCTCAACCAAGCCACGCAACCGTTTTCCGGGACTATCAGCCAACTGAGCGCACGGTAACTCGTTCGAAATTCCAAATCAGAGTTCGACTGCAAGCAGATCGGGTGGGATATTCGCTATGAAGCTTCCTCTTCGTTCTCACGTCATCTTTGCCGCGGGTCTGTTGTGCCTCGCATCCGGTTCTGCTTCCGGCTCCGGTGAGCCGCAGCAAACGGATACTCAGCCCCTAGCACCGCAGCAAGGCGTCTCAGCGGAATCCTCGCAGAGATCTCTAACCGCAAATGTTGTCGTAATTCCCGGTCCCTTGCGGCCTTTCCTTCGTATGGCCGGCATCAGCCAGGAGGCCTCTTCCGACGAAGTGCTGCCTCTGCTGGCTCGCAATATCTCTTTGTGGGGATACGAGCATGACAGGCCAACTGAATTTCTGGTGCTGATCGATCGCTACGTAAGGTTCGCACGGGAGCTGCAGTCCCTGGCCGGCCCCGAGGGCTACATCCGCGTTGCGAGTTGTGACGCTGCAGCTCCGCTGATTCAGATTCTCGGATACCGGTTTCAAGAGGGTTGTGGGCCGAAGGGCGCCTACCTCGTGACCGAGAATCCGAAGCGCGCCTTCCTGACCATCGACTCGGGCTTTCCCCTCACGGAGCTTGAGGAGGATCTTCAAAAAGGCACGCCATTCAACTTCGCATTTCCCGCGACCAGTGTCCCCATCCTCTTCTCCCAAAAAGCCTGGATCTCACTGTCGGCTGCGCAGAGGGAGGACCGGACCGAACTCCTCGACATCCTGCTGCACGATCGGGACGTGGATCGTCTCTACTCCGCTCTTGCCAGGAATGATCGACAAACAGGGCTTGCCCTGGAGCGCTCGCCTGGACTGAGACGATTGCTTCCTTACGCTCCGCTGCTTGATTTCTATGGCAGCCGCATCTGCATTCGCGGCGGCCGGGTCGCCGTACCCGGCGGAGCGAGCGCCGAAGGAATCTGGAAGGAGCTTGTGGGAGCAAGTCCAGACGCATCGGGCGAGTTCGTCACCCATCTGCTTACCAGAGATCGCGGCTGGCTCATAGCATACTTTGATGCCCTTTCGCGCATCAATCCAGCGCAGCAAGCCCACTTTACTGACGGTAATCGGCTCAGGCGCCTCTATTTCGCGTTCCGATCGGTGCCCCGCGAGTCGAGCGTAACCAACGCGGCGGCAGGCGTCTTCCCAAGAAACTCTGGGCTCATGGTGCTTTTCTCCCGTCTGCAGTGGCAGCCAAATGGCGAAGCTCAGATTCCCGGGAATCTGCAAATCTGGCAAGAGATCCTCACCCACAAGTCCAATACGAACGGTATCCGCGACTGGGCAACCAGCAGCCGCTCCTGGGAATCGCCGGAGAAGTTGCTCGAAGCGCTCGTAGCATCTTCTGCTCTTGAAGCCGCCGCCGACCCCCTGCGGATTTATCTGCTTCTCTGCGCAATCGACAACGGACGGTCGCCGGAGAATCGATTGGGGGATGCTGCTGTGCGGACCATTGCCGGCAGGTTCTCAGAGTTCAACAGCTGGTACCCGATCTTTGCCGAGTTCCCCGCGTTGGACGATTCATCCATCGCGTCTTTTATCCAAGCCGCTGAACGCATCGAAAAGATTCCAAACCCCGCTCTGCGCTCGAATGCGCTGGGCGCGTTTCAGGCGGACATTGGCCTTTGGCAGATACTAGCCCGGCAAGGACAGATCGAGAAACCTGCCTTGAACCAATCATGGCTCAATGCGGTTCATCCCTTCCTCACAGTCACGTCATCAACTCAGCTATTCGATGCATCGCGAGCTTCGCTTGAGTCGACGCTGCAGACAGCCTCAGGCAACAAGCACCTTTCCCAGGATCAGGTCGTGGATTTGCTCGCGGGTCCGCCTCAGAACACTCCGGAAGGCAGGCGTGTGCATAAGGAGCTTGCTCGGAGAATTCGCTCTGTTATGGACGATCAGCGCTTGGTTTCGCTCGACACGCTTTTCGGACTCTACGATGGCCTGGACGAGATGGCGCACGGAAAGGCCGTTGGCGACAGTTTGATTCCGCTTGCGGCGGACCTGCACGAATTCGAGATGCCCCGCCCGATCTTCACGGGAATGGAGAGGGCGTCGTGGTCTCCGGTCGTGTACAGCGCCCGCCACGCGGAGTTGCAAGTGCGAACCGACCTGACCAAGACCATTCGCTCTCCCGGCCCACCCGCCCAATTCGAAAATGCGCGCGGCCTGCTCACGCCCTTTCTCAGAGACACGCTGGTCGGCTTTAACTACGCGTACTACGAGCCCCCCGGGGCTCAGGTCTTGCACAATAATCCGCTCTTCGTACGCTCCCACGACTTCTCCGCATCGTCGGTGCAGGGAGTCGAGAACGTTTGGAGCCCACCGGAGCTGATCGGCATCGGCGTCACTGCGGGCGGCGGAGCTTATCTGCTGGGGTCGCTCTCTGACCTGCCCTACGCATTGGCTTCGATGGAGCAGGATTTCATCGCCCCGGAGAAGATACAGGCCTTGATCTGGCGGGAGGTCGTCCCGGAGCTCCTGGTCGTCTCAGTTATGCCGCGATGGTGGGACGTCGATAAGGACGAGATGCATGCCGCCGCTCTCTACCAGCGCTTCGGCGAAGAGCTCCTGACCGCCTCCGCTTCGAATCCGCAATTGAAAGAGAAGGTGTTGAGCATCCTCTCTGACCGCCTACCGTCGGAGCGGTTGGAACAAGCACAGGCGGCCCTCGAGCAGCCGGACGGCGCGACGGAACTGGTCTCTCAAATGATGCCGGCAGATACCTACTTCCTGGCCGCCGAATTCCGAAGCAAGTTTCCGGAAGAAGCAAGTCTTTGGGGAAGCGCGGGCCGGGATTTGGACGCTCTGATTCAGAGAGATCCTTCCCATGTCAATCCGGAGCGACTCGCGAGGGACTTTGGGACGCCGCACCCGGCGTTGGCGCAAAGCAACTCCAACTCCCTGCTTAACACGGGGATATTTCCATTTTCAGGCGCCTTTGATGGCCGGCTCTTCGGCGAATCATGGGAGTCCAGCAACCTTTATTGGGCACGCCTCGCCGACGAGAGGGGCTATTCGCCGGTAATGCTCAACGTCTTGATTCCCGATTTGACCAAGCATATGGTCGCGAATATCTTCGCCACCGACATCGACGATTGGCCGGCGTTGTTGCGCGCAATGCGTGAAACTGGCGATCAATTCCGGCAGGGAAAGATCGCCCCGTATGCGGCTGCGACGACCGGGCAAGTCGACAGTTCTTGGGTGGACGTGGCCGCAAACGGTAACCGCTAATCGGCACGCGCGCCGTTGCGACAGAACATTTGGAAGTGGTGGCGGGAGCAACAGCAACCCGCCTTGTGGTGTAGGCATCACATCTGAGTTTGGAGATCCGTTGGAAGGCTTTTCCAGTAAAGACCCAACCCGGAAACTGCGCCCTTAGGTGGGTGCGGTGATCCCACAGCAGGGGACCTCAAAAACGCAGAGGATGGGAGCGCAAACAGAATGACTCGCTTAAACAGAATCTTCACCTGCCTCAAGCTATGCACGCCACTGTTTCTCTTCATGGCCGTCGCACCGCATCCCGCGGCCCAGGACGAGCCATCGCATTTCCGGGTTAACGTCGTCCTGGTGCAGCTCAACGTTGCTGTTACAGATAGCAAAGGGCACTATATCTCGGGTCTTCGCCCGGAGGACTTTGTTATCAAAGAAGACAATATTTCCCAGAAGCTTTCTACCTTCGAGGAAGGCGACGCAGTTCCTCGCGACCTGCTTGCGGCCGCGTCGTCTCCTGCTCCGGATTCGGCACCAGGCGCTGCAAAAGCATCGGAACCGGATCCTCCAGGGCCCGAGCATACTTTCGCGGGAGTTACCATTCCTGGGTTAGCCGGGGCCAATGTCTTTATTCTCTTCGACACCAGCAACTATATGTACCGAAGCTTTGTCTTCGCACAAGACGCGATTACCGACTTTGTGCGGTCAATACCCGAGGCCAGCAAAGTTGCATTTTATTCGTACAGCCGCGATCTTTCTCGAGCGGCCTCGCTCAGTCCTGACCGATTCAGCGTTGTCCGCGGAGTGCGCAGCACAGTCGCTGGAGACGATGCAGCGCTCTATAACTCACTTTTGTTGACCGTCAAGGATGCAGCGCAGCTGCGCGGACGGAAGGCGATCGTGGTCTTCTCCAACGGCCCCGACAACGCCAGCTCGATTCCCCCAGAGGATGTGGCCGAGTTGGCGCAGTCGACCGGAACGATCATCTACATCGTCAGTACACGCGAGGCCAAGTCGGAACCGGTCTCCTCTGCCGCCTTTGAACGCATGAGCAAAGCCACCGGTGGCATAGCCTATTTCGCAAGCAATTGGCGGCAGGAAAAAGAAGCCTTCTCCTCGATCAAGGAAGATCTCACTCACCTCTATACTCTCAGTTACTATCCCCAGCCCAATCCCAATCGGGGCTGGCGCTCGATCAAGGTGCAGTTGGTGGGCAAGGCTCTCGAGAAGTATCACTTGCGCACGCGAGATGGATACAGTCTTCAGCAGCAGTCAGTCGTGACACCGGAGATCGAATCCGCCTCCGCCTCAGACTCTGACTCGGGGTCGAGATAGCTTAGCCGCCGGGACCCTTGTTGCCTTGCAGTGAACAAGCCGGGTAGTAACTTGTGTATGGTGAGTTATTGATCGACCGCAAGAAGGGGCTATTAATTTCGATCCGACGGCAAGTGAGCGACAAGTATGAGGATCTGCCGACTCTTTATTTCCCCCGGCCATAACTTCTTTGGCCATCATGAACAGCCGGCAGGAGAGTATCCGCTGATCGAGAAGACCGAAGTGTCGTGTGTTGCTGGACGAGGGATTAAAGGTGATCGCTTCTTTGACTACAAGGGCGGTTATAAAGGACAGATCACGTTTTTCTCCTCTGAGGTCTTCGCAGAGATTTGCTGCCAGCTTGGAGTGAGTGACAAATCTCCCGGTGTTACTCGACGAAACGTCATTACTGCGGATGTGAATCTGAATTCATTAGTGGGTGTTGAGTTCAATATTCAAGGTGTGCGCTTCGCGGGAGTTGCTGAATGCAGTCCATGTTATTGGATGAACCTGGCAGTTGCGCCCGGCGCAGAGAAGTTACTTGAAGGGCGCGGTGGCCTGAGAGCGCGAATCCTCTCCGACGGAGTTATTTGTGCGGAAAAACCGACCGCTTTATTGTCGTCGGTTTAGAACTTATTTTGCTGGCCATTGCTCTCTGCAATTCGGATGTCGCGTGAGATGACCGTGATTCAGACTTTAACTGCCGTTTTATTTGCGGGTGGAGAATCGCGGCGCATGGGCGCGGACAAGGCTACCTTGACGATCGCAGGAAAGCCCTTGTGGTCGAGGCAGTTAGACACGCTGCGAGAGCTTTGTCCGTGGAAACTGCTAATCTCTGTGCGCAACAGGCCCACGTGGGCTCCCGCTGATGTCGAGGTCGTTCGGGACGCTCCGCCTTCGCGGGGGCCGCTGAGCGGGTTCGCGGCAGCATTAAGACAGATTCAATCGACACATCTACTCGCTTTGGCGATCGATTTGCCTGAGATGACGACCGAACACCTACTCAGGATTTGGGAATCTGCGCGCCCAGGAGTTGGCGTGGTTCCGCAATGTGGCGAAAGATATGAGCCGCTGGCTGCGATTTATCCAGCAACTGCGGAATCGAATGCAGCGCGCGCGCTCGCAATGAATCGTCTCTCTTTGCGATCGTTGATTGAGGATCTGCTGGAGCAGCAAAAAATCGGTATTTATCCCGTCAATGACGATGAAAAGCGTCTGTACCGCAACGTCAATTCGCCGGACGACTTGAGATGAATCCGAAAACGCCAGAGCGAAGCATCGAGCTGACTCAAGTCACGGAGTGGGAGGACGGGAGCGTGCGCTTGGTGCAAGATTCTCTTGCTGCCGAGGAGCCACTTGAGATTCGTGTCGGAGGCGCTCCTCTGGCAGTCACAATGCGAACCCCAGGCCATGACCTCGAACTAGCCGCAGGTTTCTTGCTGACCGAGGGGATCATCCATTCGCGGGACCAAATCTCGAGCCTTCGCGCTGTTCCGCCAGAGAACGGAACCAAGAGCAACCGTGTGGAAGTCGAACTGAAAGACGCGGCCGTCGATCATGAAGAGATGCGGCGTAATTTCTATTCGACGTCCAGTTGCGGCATTTGCGGAAAAGCATCGATTGACGCCGTTCGAGTGCGGGGCTTGCGCCAACCCGATCGCGACTTTCGCCTGGAGCCGGAGATCCTCTGCCGGCTGCCTGAAGCTCTTCGTTCCGAGCAAGCGGTCTTCAGCCGGACCGGAGGGCTGCATGCAGCGGCCATTTTTGATGACTTGGGACGCCTGACCGTACTGAGGGAGGATATTGGCAGGCATAACGCGGTCGACAAGATCGCCGGATGGGCGCTTCTGAACCAGCATCTTCCGCTTTCCCGGCACGCGATGCTGGTGAGCGGCAGGGGCGGTTTCGAGATTGTTCAGAAGGCGTTGGCGATGGGGATCCCAATTCTGGCTTCAGTCTCAGCGCCCTCCAGTTTGGCGGTCAAGCTTGCCCGTGAACTTGGGCTAACTCTTATAGGATTTCTTCGGGGCCGTCGATTCATGGTGTATTCGTGCGAATTCCGTTGCCTTCATGCCCGGGCTAGTTAGAAGTTGTCCACCAGGACGACGAACGCAAAGCCCGCATGCCCGATTCACAGAGGATTAACAATTATTTGGGAGTTAGAAGATAAGAGAGAACTTTATGCATCCGCAGATCGCGAATCTCCATCCAAAATCAGGCACATAGGAGGAAGACTCCCGTGGCAATCACCATCAACGGCAAGTCGCAGGCGTTTCAGCCCGGTGATCGCCTGATTCATGCGATCAACCGTTGCGACCTCGAAGTTCCCCAAGTCTGCTATCACCCTCAGTTAGGACCAATCCAAACCTGCGACACCTGCATGGTGGAAGTGGATGGCCGGCTGACAAGGGCCTGCTCCACCCTTGCAGTGGACGGCATGAACGTCCTTACATCCTCGCCGCGCGCGGCTGCGGCGCAGCGTGAAGCCTTCGACCGGATTCTAGGCAACCATCTGCTTTATTGCACGGTTTGCGATAACAGTAACGGCAGCTGTATCGTGCATAACACCACCAAGCTTCTTAACGTCGAGCATCAGGACACCCCATTTGAGCCCAAGCCGTACAAAGTGGATCTCTCCAATCCCTTCTATCGCTACGATCCGGATCAGTGCATTCTTTGCGGACGCTGCGTAGAGGCCTGCCAGAATCTGCAGGTGAATGAAACGCTGAGCATCAACTGGGAAGATCCTCATCCGCGCGTGTTGTGGGATGGAGGAGCGCCAATCGGCGAATCGAGCTGCGTCTCTTGTGGTCACTGCATCACCGTCTGCCCCTGCAATGCGCTGATGGAGAGGTCGATGCTAGGCCAAGCCGGCTACTTTACGTCTCTCCCGAAGACCGCACTTGACGGCATGATCGATGTGGTTAAGGGGATCGAGCCGGAGGTCGGTTATGGCTCAATTCTCAAGCTCTCTGAGGCCGAATCGGCCATGCGCGAGCCAAAGATCAAGCGCACCAAGACCGTCTGTACCTACTGCGGCGTAGGTTGCAGCTTCGATCTATGGACCAAAGATCGGCACATCTTGAAAGTGGAGCCGGCGCATGGCCCTGCCAACGGCGTATCCACATGCATCAAAGGCAAATTCGGCTGGGACTATGTGAACAGCCCCGACCGGCTCACCAGCCCGCTCATTCGCGAAGGAAACAGCTTCCGCCAAGCCTCCTGGGATGAGGCTCTCAGCCTGGTGGCACGCAGATTCAGCGAAATCAAGGCGGCCACCGGTTCTGACTCACTGGCTTTTATCTCTTCCTCAAAATGCACCAACGAAGAAAGCTATCTGATGCAGAAGTTAGCACGGGCGGTGATCGGCACCAATAACATGGATAACTGCTCTCGCTATTGCCAAGCGCCCGCGACCACCGGGCTTTTCCGCACCGTTGGTTATGGCGGCGATTCTGGTTCGATCTCCGACATCGAGAAGGCCGAATTGGTTGTAATCATCGGCAGTAATACCGCCGAAAGCCATCCAGTACTGGCGACGCGGGTCAAGCGAGCTCATAAGCTGCACGGGCAAAAACTGATTGTCTCCGATCTTCGTGAGAATGAGATGGCGCGACGAGCGGATATCTTTCTGCATCCACGTCCGGGCACCGATCTTTTCTGGCTTTCGGCAGTTACACGCTACATTTTCGACAACGGTCTCGCAAATCGGGCGTTCATCGACAAATGGGTTAATAACTCTGAGGAATATCGGAAGAGCCTTGAGCCATTCACATTGGAGACGGCCAGCCAAAGATGCGGATTGCCTGTCGAAACATTGACCAGGGTCGCGCGCATGATCGCGGAGGCCGATAGCGTTTGCATTCTCTGGGCCATGGGTGTGACGCAACACGTCATGGGTTCCGACACCTCTACGGCAATTTCGAATCTGCTGCTAGCCACGGGCAACTATATGCGGCCTGGGACAGGCGCTTACCCTTTGCGCGGGCACAACAACGTGCAGGGAGCCAGCGATCATGGCGCGATGCCCAATTACTTTCCCGGTTATCAAAAGGTGGACGATCCGAAAATTCGGGCTAAGTTCGAAAAAGGATGGGGCGTTTCTTTGCCGCCCAAGCCCGGCCTCGATAACCACCTGATGATCGACGCGATTCACGATGGCCGGCTCAAATCGATGTATGTCTTCGGCGAAGAGCTGAGCCTTGTGGATTCGAATGCAAATTACGTGGCCGAAGCGCTGTCTAAGCTGGACTTCTTTGTGATGCAGGAGATCTTCTTCACCGAGACCTGCCGATTTGCCGATGTTATTTTACCCGGCTGCCCGAGTCTTGAAAAGGAAGGAACCTTCACCAACACAGAGAGGCGTATTCAACGGCTCTATCGGGTTCTCGAACCGCTTGGTGACAGCCGCCCCGATTGGAAGATCATCCAGGAGATTGCCAACCGCCTGGGCGCAGGTTGGAAGTTCACTCACCCCTCTCAAATCTACAAAGAGATCGCTCTACTTACTCCAAACATGGCGGGCGTCACTTATGAACGGCTCGAGGGTTATAAGTCTCTGCAATGGCCGGTAGCAGAAGACGGCAGCGATCAGCCTCTGCTCTACACTCAGCAATTCCAGCTAGCAGGGGGCAAAGCGACCTTTTTCCCGCTTTCATGGACCGAGCCCTCCGATCAGCCGAATGCGGAGTATGATCTGCACTTGAACAACGGCCGCCTGCTCGAACACTTCCACGAGGGAAACATGACCTATCGAACCGAGGGCATTCGCGAAAAGACACCAGGCACCTTTGTGGAAGTCTCGCCGGAGCTCGCTACCGAGCGCGGCATCCAGACAGGCAGTTGGGTTCAGCTCGTTTCGCGCTACGGAAAAGTGCGCGCGCAGGCTGTGATCACCACAAGAGTTCGCGGAAATGAGTTATACATGCCGATGAACTCGGTCGATGAGCCGGTCAACCGTCTTACGAGCAGCTACACCGATAAGGTCACACACACGCCCGCCTATAAAGAGACCTCGGTGAAGCTTAGGGTGCTCGGTGAGCAAGGCGATGACCCGCTGCCGCGCACGAATTCCCGCCACGGCCATCCAACGCCTCAGAACGGCGTAGAAGTCGAGCGCAAGTGGAAGCGCGAGGATTATCGTGAGCCAGGCAGCGAATTAGTGCAGATTCAGAAAGCCGGATAGGAGAGCTCCGATGGCCCAACCAATATCCCTGGAACGACCGCCCCGCGATGCCCGGCAAGAGCTGCGCAAGCGGCTCGATGAAGCTCCCATCGAGCACGCCGCAGCTTTGCTCGACTCCTATGAGTTACTCCAGCAGTTACACGATCGCGGCGTCTTTGAGCTCCTGCAGGGAGCGCTCGGCGCGAGCGACAAACTCGTGGAAGCCGCCGTCGATGCTGCTAGATCGGATGACTCCGTGCGCGCGATGCGCAACGCGATCATTCTCGCCAAGATGCTCAGCTCCATCAATCCTGGGATACTTCAAGGCGTTGCTGTGGCCGTGGGTGAGACCCTCGGGTGCACTAAGAAGCCAGTCATTGAGCCGCCCAGCCTTCTATCTCTACTTGGCCAGTTTCGCCGCAGAGAACTGCGCAGAAGCATCGCGCTTATCAATCGATTCCTCGAGACTCTCGGCAATCAGCTCAAGTTGCGAGGCGGCTGCAGCTAAAACCGGTTTCATCCCAGATCATTGCCTCGGAGGAATCGTATGTCGAACACGAATCGCTGGGGACTCGCAGCCGCGGGCTTCCTCATGCAGATGGCGCTCGGCGCGGTCTACGCTTGGAGCGTATTCCGCGTTCCACTTTCCAAACAGTTCCACTGGTCCATCTCTCAAGTTACCCTGACCTTCACAATCTGTATCTTTGTTCTTGGCGTCTCGGCCTTCTTCGGTGGTCTGTGGCTTAACAGAAGAGGTCCGCGTATTGTTGCCCTCACCGGTGGTTTCTTATATGGACTCGGTGTCTTCCTGGCCAGTTTTTCCGCCAACAAACTCTGGTGGCTCTATTTGAGTTATGGACTTGTCGGAGGTATCGGCCTCGGTTTCGGCTATATCGTTCCGGTTGCCGTTCTGGTCAAATGGTTTCCCGATCGCAGGGGCTTGATTACGGGCGTTGCAGTGGGCGGCTTTGGCGCCGGCGCTTTGGTAACAGCTCCGCTGGCTACTCGCCTCATTCAGAGCGTTGGAGTCCTGCAGACATTCGCATGGCTCGGTACCGGGTACTTTTTGGTAGTTATGGCAACCGGTTCACTCATGCGGAATCCGCCGGATGGCTGGAAGCCGGAGGCTTGGACCGCCAGTGCAACGTTGACAGCGCAGCGCTCGGCCAAAGATTACACGCTCGGCGGCGCACTGAAAACCTGGCAATGGTGGGCTCTATGGGCACTGTTGTTTCTCAACGTTTCGGCTGGGATCTCGCTGATCTCGCAAGAGTCGCCGATGTTTCAGGAGATCGCCAAGGTGAGCGCGATTGCGGCCGGAAGCATGGTAGGCATTGTGGCCATCGGCAATGCTGTGGGCCGAATCTTCTGGGCATGGACATCCGACGCCATCACGCGGCGATGGACCTTTGTCGCGATGTTTCTGGTGCAAGTCGCCCTCTTCTGGATCTTTCCCAGCATCTCCTCAGCGTCTCTGCTCGGCATTATCTCGTTCGTCATCCTGATGTGCTACGGTGGCGGCTTTGGCACCATGCCGGCCTTCGCAGCGGACTACTTTGGCGCCAAAAACGTCGGTCCCATCTACGGCCTGATGTTGACAGCCTGGGGTTGCGCCAGCGCATTCGGCCCGCTCCTCATTGCCCACCTGCGCCAGTCAAGCGGATCGTACGTCAGCGGTCTGCACACCATCGCAGGCATCATGGCCGCTTCAGTACTCTTGCCTATTCTGGTTGCGCCCCCCAAACCCAGCTAAAGTTGAGAGCTGAATTAAGGCAACGGACCATCAAGACCCTTCCGAAATCGAAGGTGATGGATTCCTGCGTCTATATTCGCGGCTGTTTCGTCCATCACTTTGGCCGTCTTTGCGAGTATTCTAGCGCTAGCGATGGGATCCGGTTCGAGTAAGGGAGCAGTCAGTTGAAGAGCAGCTCGCGTTTGGTGTTGTTGCTGATGTTTGCGATGGGCACGGTGTTGGTTGCCAAAGGACAGAATCCTGAATCAACCTGTTGTTCTTCGGTTCCTTCATCCACGGAACCTGGGCTTCTTTTTTATCTCTCTGGCGACCACGGCTTCGATGCCGACTATGCCGCCAACGGCAGAACGGCGCCCAATTACAACTCCGACATCAAGATTCTTCCCGGCGGCGCCAAGGGTTCCTACCTGCAGTGCGGCAACAACCAGTTGCTCTCCTATTGGGCGCCCGGCAATATCTATTCGCAGCGCGGAACGCTCTCCTTCTATTGGCGCTCCCGCGATCCGGTGGATGAGACCGCGTTTCCGATCTTTCGCGTCGGATATGCGGATCACTCCAGTTGGGACCAGGTCTGGCTACGGATCGACTACAACGGTCACGGCTTCGATGCCTTTGTCACCGACATAAATTTGGGACGGACACGCGTCTCCTATGACATGCCAAACTTTCCCAAGCAGGACCAATGGGTAAACCTGACGCTCACTTGGGATGAAACTACCGGTATCCGCTTTTATGTGGATGGCAAGATGGTGGCCGAAAAGGCGGCAACAGGCATGTTTGACGCCGGTCTCGATCAGTTTGGTCCGCACTCGCGTATCATCGGGCCGACCGGTGTGGAGAGCACGTATAGCTATGACCGCGGCGGGGACATCGACGAGGTGCGGATTTACGACCGCGCGCTGAGTGATGACAATGTCGCTTCAATCGCCAAAGGCGAAACGCCCAAAGACGTCCCTCCTATCACGCGCAGCCTTGCCAATGCAGAGACGAAAAAAGAGTGGTGGTTCCACTATGGCTGGAATCGTCCCGGCGACCTTCCCGCTCCTCTGCCCGCTGCCAACACAACGATTCGCAAGGTGCAGATCAATGACGCATACGATATCGGGCGCTGGTGGTGGCGAGCGAATGACGGCATCCGCGAAACCACATGGCCCGGCGTCTACAATCGCTCGCGCCTGACAGGCCGCTTCGATTACTTTCAATTGCCAGACTGGGACTGCTACGCGATCTCCGGCAAGACGATCACGTTTATTCTGCCCGACGAGCCGTGGAATCATTTGGAGTTCAGCGGCGGCGCTTTTGGCAATATGACTTTGCTGACGCCTGACGTATCCGAGGACGCCGTTCGCCGCGCGGGGCTGGATGGAAAGATGCTGCCGGGGAAGACGCTCTTCGAGAGGCCCAGCGGGCAAGAGACGACATTCCACGACATCCCCGAGCCGGTGACTGGCGGCAAGCTGCGCTTCACCAATGTGGAGCAGGAGACTCCGATCGGCGAGTTCTCGGCCTATTATGTGCATCCGGGAGATCCTCCCGACGGCATTGTTCAGCTCAAGTACAGACTGACAACACACGCTTCGCCGGCCGACAATCCGAGCCTGCAGCCGCTGCTCAGTTTCATTCACGACCGCTATCCGGCTGACGAGCGATCCCTCGTTGTCGGCATGCCTGGCGGATTCGCAGGCATCCGCCGGCGTCCCGGTTCATCGCCGAGAGACTCACTCGGTAAAGAGGGCGTCTCCGCCATGCCCATCGTTCACATCTTGATTCCGGACGATCTGCGCGGGTTGCCTGCGAATACGACTCACATCCCTTCTTACACCTGGGACGACATGTATGCGGGCCTTGACGGCATCGCCATCGACCTGCCTGCACTCAGCGTGAAGCCGACGCATGGCGATTATGTGCCGATGAATATCGAGGTGAGAGACCCGCTGTGGCCGTTGCGCGATATGTTCAACTTCACGTTTTCTGTGAAGCCGGGCGAGACTCACACTTTGTGGCTCGACACCCGCGACCGCATTCTGCCCAACGATAAGAGCCTGCTCATCACGATCGCCTCGGCCAGCGCAGAGTTCAAAGCTACTGCCTTGGAGGGCGCTGAGGTGCGGCTGATCTTCAAGCCATACAAGGATGCTCTCAAGGAGCACATCGCCGACCGCCTGACACAGGTACGCGACAACTTCTCCAACATGACCGAAGAGCACGTCAATAGCAAGCGGCTCAATACCTACAACCGCTTCTATGCCGACATCACCGACCTGCTGCGCGTGGATCCATCGAACTCTCTCGGCCGCAAGTACTGGCATGAGTGGAACCCCGAGACGGCGCCTCCCGATTTCACTCCGCCGGCCGCGCCCGCAGGTGTGCCTGCATGGGCCTATCTTCAGGCAAAGGATGTGGACTACTTCCAGCGCATCGCAGATTTTTACGTCGACAAGCGCCAGGCCTGGGATGGTGAATTCGGTGGCGGCCTGGGCGATGACAGCGACTTCACCAATCTCTTTCCCTCGCTCGCCTTGATGGGCGCCGAGCCCGAGAAGCTGAAGACCTCTCTCTCCAGGGAACTCGAGGCGATGTATGAGAACAAGATGTGGACCAATGGACTGGCGACCGGGCAATTTGACGAACTGCACAGTTACGAGGACGGGCTGAATGTCCTCGGCCAGTCGCTGATGATCGACTTCGGAAATCCAAAAGATTTGGAACGCGCGATGGTCACCGCGCGCAGGCTCGAGTGGCTCACCGGAGTCAATGCCGCCGGCCATCGGCACATCCGCTCCTCTTACTTCAGCGGCGCAAAGATGGCCGAAGGCGGCGTGTGGGGATGGACCAAGGGCCGCTCGTATATGGTCTTCCATCCGGCGCTCGATCTGGTGCTCTTCAATGGCGCGCCGGAGACGCGCAAGATGGTGCTGGAGACTGTCGATGGCATGCTGGCACACCGCAAGCAGGATGCCGACGGCCGATTCGTCACGCGCACCGAGATCAACTTCAAGACCGATGAAGATCTGCCCTGGGGCGACTCTACGCCCGACTTCATGTTCTGGGCGGCCTATCGCTGGACCGGCGACAAGAAATATGTATTGCCATTCATGGACGAAGGTCCGTCGTCGCTCGCTCATGTCAGCTCCGATGCGCTCGACATTTTGAATTTGCGCGAACCATGGGGCAAACAGTTGGTCACAGCGGCGGGAACTGCCGACGCCACAACCGGAGTTGCTGCAACCAGGGCTCAATCCATGACCGGCTCTGCCGAGACCCTGGCATGGCAGGTCACAGGCGACACAAGGTATCTTGAGCGGCTCTACACTGCGCAACTGCAAGCGGAGTCCAATCGTGAATGGATCAATACCGAGGGCAGTCTCTGGATCGATCGTGTGACCGACTCAGCCGGTCCAATGTTCGTCAATACCGAGTTGCAGCGCGCGCGCTTTGGCGGAGTTGCGCTGATTCGCAATCATATCTATCCGGGGAATGCCGTTGGGTGGAGGTTCGCAGCGCCCGCCAAGCCAAGCAGCCTCGGAATCCTCGTGCCAGAGGCTACGCCGGATCATCTCAAGATCATCGTCTACAACCTCGAAACCGTTCCAGTGAAGACGCAGATGATCGGGTGGGAGATCGATCCCGGTAAGTGGAGCATCACCCAGGGAACGCGCGGCAATGCCGAAACTGATCCAATCGAAAATGTCAGCAAGAGAACGGAGAGCTTCGAACGCTCGACCGGCCTCGATTTCACATTTGCCCCGCGCACCACAACGGTGCTCGAGCTCAACCTGGTCGAAAAGGGCGTTCCTTATTGGTCGAGGCCCGACCTTGGAATCAGCGCAGACGACATAAGCATCATGGGCAATGAGATGAAGGTGACCGTTCATAGCCTGGGCGGAGTTGACGCACCGGCCTCGAAGGTTGTGTTGCGCGACAGTTCGGGCAAAGTGCTTGCAACCGCAAGCGCAGCCCCGTTGAAGGCGCCGATTGATCTTCTTCCCAAGACGGAAGTCGTCTCATTGACACTGCCTCGCGGTGCAGACTGGAAGGGCGGAAGTGTAAGCGTCGAGATCACCGGCACGCTGCCGGAGATTACACTGATGAATAATCGAGTGCAATTCTAACTCTGAGTCTGCCTGCAGGAGGGCCGATGTCTACAGATACAATCGCAGTCCTGTCTTCCAACGATGAGAAGATGACCGTACCGGAGCCAGGCCTTCGCCGCCAGGTAATGTCTTATAGCAAAAACATGATGCTGGTTCGGCACACAATGACCAAGGGCTGGGCCGGAGCGCTCCACAGCCATCCGCATGAGCAGATGGTTTATGTCGTGCGCGGCAAACTCATCTTCGAGCATCCCGGAGGCAAGTTCCAGGTCGGCTCTGGCGAGAGTTTCATCGTTCCCGGAGATGTCCAGCATCAGGCGTCGGCATTGGAAGACTCAGAAGTTCTGGACATCTTCACGCCCTTCCGCGAGGATTACGCGAGCCTTTAACAAGAATTGTGGACTCATCAGGACGCGCCCGACTGCGCGGCGCGCGCCTTACCCCCGCTCTTCCATCGGAATATACGGCGCCGGAAAGACGGGACCGATGTACTCGGCGCGCGGACGGATGAGCCGGTTGTCGTCCAACTGCTCGATCACGTGCGCAGCCCAGCCGGCGATGCGGCTGATGGCGAAGATCGGTGTGTAAAGGTCAATGTCGATGCCCAGGGTTGCGTAAGTCGAGGCGGAGTAAAAGTCCACATTGGCGTTCAGCTTTTTGTCGGAGTTGATATATAGCTCGATCGCCCGTGACATCTCGTACCATTTGGGTACGCCGGCATCCTTGCCCAGTTGTTCGCTCATCTTGCGCAGGTGGGTAGCGCGAGGATCCTCGGTTTTGTAAACGCGGTGGCCAAAGCCGGAGATCTTCTGTCTGGCGGCAAGCATGCTCTTCACATACTCCACCGGGTCGGTGCCGGCCTTGTCGATGGCATAGAGCATGCGCATCACGCCTTCATTGGCGCCGCCGTGCAGCGGGCCCTTCAGCGCGCCGATCGCGCCTGTAATCGCCGAATGCACATCGGCCAGGGTGGCGGCGATGACGCGGGCTGCAAAAGTCGAGGCGTTGAGTTCGTGCTCGGCGTGCAGCACCAGGGCCATGTCCATCGTCTTGACGGCGGTTTCTGAGGGTTTCACGCCATTCAGCATCCACAGGAAGTTGGCGGCGTGGTTCAGCGAGCGATCTGGCGGCACGACCTCCAGGCCCTTGCGCAGGCGGTCGTAGATTGCCACGATCATCGCCATCTGCGCCGTCAGATGGTAGCACTTGCGCACATTGGCATCGTGGGAGTTGTCCTTCTCGTCGGCGTCGTAGAAGCTCAGGGCCGAGACGGCGGTGCGCAGGACTTCCATCGGAGTAGCCGATGCGGGAATGCTCCGCAGCATGTCGACGATGCGGAAATCGAGGCCGCGGGCCAACTGCAGCTGCGTAGTGAACTCACGCAGAGCGAGCTGGTTCGGAAGGATTCCATTCCACAACAGATAGGTGGTCTCTTCAAAGGTCGAGTGCAGGGCCAGCTCGTGAATGTCAATCCCGCGATAGGACAACACGCCCGCTTCTCCGTCGATCCAGCAGATCCCGGAGTTGGCCGCGACGATTCCTTCCAATCCCTTTCCAGCGACAGCGGTCGACATAGCCCTTGGATCTCCCCTTTGCGTTTTTTTCTTGATGACGGGGCGGCTGTCCTGGCCTCAAGAGAAGAGCCCGGCGCCTGAATGTGCTGTATACATGTTTATATCGCAGCGATTCCATGATTGTCACGAGGTGTGGGACGCTGCCGGCCGGAGAATCTGTCCCGAAACCCTCTTTCTTTGACGCGAAGCAAAAAGACCTTCAGCTTTTTCCGCACAAGGCGGAATAATTCTATATTCTGGATGTTGCCTTGGAGGTGCCGGAGCGTGAGCTTGGCAAAACGGCATTCCGGAGAAATCCCGGCGGAGAAACGGGAGACCGGTATAGAGTTCATCCTCAAATGCGCCCGACCTGAGCGGAAGGCGCTCTACCTCAAACACGCGGCTCGCTCGGCGCGCCGCTTAAGAAAGGCAAAATGATGAGTGAAGTTGAAGAGACCTCCCGAAGCTACTCAGGCGCATTATTGGCGGCCCTCGCCGCGGCCCTGCTGATTGGAATTGGCGGCCTGATCTGGTGCTACACACTCAATACCCGTATCGGCGGTCAGGAAGCCGCGCTGCTTGATGCGAAGCAGCAGAATGCCAGGCTCTCTTCTCAGCTGCGCGAGAACGACGCCCGCCTCAAGGTGGCCACTGAAGAACTGGGCAACTCCCTCGGCCTGACGCAGAAGCAGATGGACGCCCGCGCTCAGGAGATCCTCAGGCGCGAGCAGGCCGACAGCAAGCGGCTTGAGACAGCCCAGGAGCAGACCGCACAGCAGGTGACCGCGGTCTCAAACGACGTCTCGAGCGTCAAGACCGACGTGGGCGGCGTCAAGACCGATCTGGGTAAGACGCAGACCGACTTGGCCACAACCATCAGCCAGCTGCAGTCCATGAAGGGAGATCTGAGCGACCATACCAGTCTGATCGCCCGCAACCGCGATGAGCTGGAACTGCTCAAGCACAGGGGCGACCGCAACTACTATGAGTTCACCCTGACCAAGGGACAGAGAAAGCCGGTGGGCACGGTGAGTCTGGAGCTGAAGAAGGCAGACGCCAAGAAGAATAAGTTCACCTTGGACGTTTACTCCGACGACAAGCTCTACGAGAAGAAAGACCGGAACTTGAACGAACCGCTCCAGTTCTATAGCGGAAAGGATCCGCAGCTCTTCGAGATCGTGGTCAACACCGTAGGCGCCAAGAACGGCCAGATCACCGGCTATCTGACGACGCCCAAGGGCGCGCCGGCTCCGCCTACTGTTCAATAACGGGCGTGTGGGGCGCGAGTGTCACGCTATCCTGATACTGGAACCGGAAGGTGAAGTTCAGATCTTTGCGCGCGTCCCACTCCTGCTTGGTCCTCCTGACGGCCCAGAAGGCCGTTCCGTCCAGCTTCTGCCCTGGAGCGATCATTGTGCGCGGCGACAGCGCAGTGCTGTGCAGCGAAGCTAGCTCCGGATAGGCGAGGAAGACCTCCTCATATTGGCCGCCGCTTCCAGCCGAGACCGATAGGATTCCGTCGGCCAGAGTGGCATTGGCCAAAATGTCCTGAAGATAGAGCGGATTCTTGGTCTGGTTTTCCAGCTTGATGTGAGCGAAAACCAGCACCTCGTCGAAGCTATCGACGGCCATGGCCGCTCCGGCTGCGTCGAATCCCGACGTCTGAACGTGCCGCGGATGAGCCCATACCTGAACGACCTCCCCAGTGACTACCGGTGGCTTCCGTCCGGTCCACGCATAGAAGGCGACGATGAGAGAGACCACGAGCGCAGCGATCAGGCTGGCCGTAATCAGTGGGCTGCTCCCCTTGGTAAAAGATTCACCGCGTGCGGCGTCATCCAGTTCCTGTCCGGATTCCTGATAGAGTAAGCTCATAGCGCCCTATCTTATCGCTACTGACACACTGTCGGCCATCAAATCCAGCAGCTTTTGAGGATTCGCATCTGGAAATACCGGGAAAAACTCGGCGGATGAGTGTTACAACGGACCCAAAAGAGCTTGCGAGCCGACCCCTGATCGAAGCTCAGACAATGTGGAGCCACGAGCCTCTCAACAGACGCCTTGGGAACAGCGGGTTTATTCAGGTTGGGATTCTTTGTGACAAGCGCTCGAAAATTGACCGCACCCCAACTACACCGCTTGGCAGCGGCGTAGCGCTTGTGCCCAGTCTTCCGGACCGCTAAGCCGTGTTGCGGATGGAATCTCTCAGCCGGACGACCGCATCCGCCTGAGCGCCTTTCTGTCCCTGGACGATGTCGAACTCCACATCATCGCCCTCTTTCAGCGTCTTGTATCCATCCAGTTGGATCGACGAATAGTGGACGAATACATCCGGCCCATCTTCACGGCCAATGAATCCGTAGCCCTTCGCATTATTGAACCACTTGACCTTCCCTTTGTATTGAGCCACAGAGTTTGCCTTTCTTTGTTCAGTGGACCCGGCGCGCCTAATGCGCGTCCGTTCTCCATTAAGACGAGATTCTGAGCCATTGGGTCCAATATTTCTTTGAGAAATATCAACAAAAACGGAAAGGGCCGGCGCATCTTCGCCAACCCTCTGTGGAAGTTATTGATTCGATATGATTCAGCAAGCCATCAGCGCTTTTTCGCAAACTTGCGCGCATATAAGAGCAGCGTGCACAGCGTCTTCCCGTCGACGATCGCGCCTTTTTCAATCATTGTCAGAGCTTCGGAGAGTTTGACCAGACGAAAGTCGATTTGCTCGTCGTCCTCAGGGTGCGCGGCGCCCGCGATCAAGTCCTCGGCTGTGAAGACCTGCATCGATTCGCCAAGGAAGCCAGGACTGGCGTAGTAAACCAGGAAAGGCTTCCACTTCTTTGCGCTGTAGCCGGTCTCCTCGGCCAATTCGCGCTGCGCTCCGGCCATGGCGTCCTCGCCCCGATCGAGCTTTCCGGCGGGCAGCTCCCACAAGAACTGGCGGGCGGCATGCCGGTACTGGCGCTCCATAACGATCCACGGGTCGCGCTTACTCTTCGTCTTGTCCAGAGCCAGGATCACCACGCTGCCGTGGTGGTGGATGATGTCGCGCTCGCTCGCACGGCCGCCGGGCTCAAGCAGCTTGTCGTGCACCACGCTGAAGAGCGGCCCCTCGAAGAGCGTCTCGGAGCTGATCATCTGTTCCTGCTCTTCGATCGCCGGCTTCAGCGCCTTGGAAGCCTTCTTGGCTTTCGGCCTGGCGGCTTTCTTCGCCTTGGACTTCACGGCCTTGGATTCTTGAGTTGCGGCAGCCTTCGCGGCTTTCTTCTTGGGCATCTAGTCTCTCTCCTCCAGCGGCGATTAGAACGCAATCACATGCACAATCAGATACAGAGTATACGCGCTGGCTTCGCGGAACGAATTCGGCGCGCGAATGAGCTGCCATCTCCTATTTTACGGGTTACCCGATCCGGGACTGTTTGATACGATCTTGCCAACGCTAATTTATCCGATTCTGGCGATCACATGCCGCGTTACAAAGTCCTCAAGGGCGTTGCCCACAACATCGGCCATTCATTTACCAGCCTGATGAACTATGCGAAGGACGACTACTCTATGGGACATATCCTTCGGTTTGCGCGGGAATCAGGAGTAACCGAACTGACCATCGACTTTGTGACCGGACAAGGGTTGCCCTCTGAGTTGTTAGGTGATCCGATCTCGGAGTTGCCGCAGTGGTACACAAAGATGTTCTGGAACATTGTCGAACGGTCCGGTTCCGATCGTTCTCTGGTGAGGGCTGCTACGTTGACACTTCGATTTGACCTCACTAGGAGCAGATCGTTTCCTGTCCAGAATCCCTACACTTGTGATGTTTCGATTCTCGACGACCGTGGCAAGAACTACGCCGCCCATTTTGACGGTTGGTGGTACGTTGAGAGGGTGATGTCCTCAGCACATGTACGCCGATGGTGGAATCCGATGAGATGGCTTCGGCGTTGATCGACGCTCAAAACGACAACGGCAGCATTTGGCTCAAGAGCTTCATCGTCAAGGGAGATTACCTATCGTCGCCAACCCGGAGACAGCGCGAATGCCATCTATGCCAGTGCATCGCCTCACCCCGGCGTGGCATCCTTAAACAGGAGCCGAATCCCGTCTTCGCCTCCGCATTTTGGGTTCGCCTTGAGACCCCAGATCGAGACCCCGATTGAAACTCCAGATCGCCATGAGAATCCCTTGCTAACCGCGGAGCGCCATCCCATCTCCGTCGTGCCGGGCCTGCACCGGCTCTTTCTGGACTACTGCTCCGGAGCAGAGACCGTCCGGCCCTTCTATTCTTCCCTGCAAGCCTTCACGAACTGGACGGCTCGCCCCGCCCTCCCGGCGCACTGGCCGGAGTTGGTGACTCTGCTCGCCGAGCAGAATCCATCTCCCTCCACAGAGGCCGCGGCCGCTCTCGACACTCTGCGCGACGGCGCGGGAGTGGTGGTCACAGGCCAGCAGGTAGGCCTCTTTGGCGGACCGCTCTTTACTCCCTTCAAGGCGGCAACAGCCCTCGCCCGAGCCCGCCAGGCGACCGCTTGCGGCAGTCCTCACGCCGCCATCTTCTGGCTGGCCACAGAGGACCACGACTTTGCCGAGATCGACCATGTCGTTTTCCCGGCCCGCCGCGAGCTGCGCAAGCTTGTCTACTCACCTGCCGGCCAGACACCCGACGCCGCCCACCCGGCCGGCGGCATCGTGCTTGATGAGACAATCGCTCCCCTGATCGACCAGGCGAGGGAACTCCTCGGCGACTCCGAGGCAACTGAGGCTCTGGCCGCCGCCTACAAGCCCGGCCGCACTTTGGGCGCGGCCTTCCGAGAGTTCTATGCGAAGGCCTTTGCCGCCCAGGGGCTGCTGCTCGTCGATGCCAGCTGCCGGACGCTGCACCGTCTTGGCGCGCCGGTGCTCCGCGCGGCCATCGAGCGCGCCGACGAACTGCACCTAGCACTCGTCAGCCGCAATCTGGAGCTCGAAGCTGCCGGCTACCATGCGCAAGTTGCCGTGGCCCCTCAGTCCAGCCTTCTATTCCTTATCGATGAGAACGGCGCGCGGCAGGCCCTCAAGCATCACGCGCCCAGCGCCTCTGAGCCGGATGGGCTTTGGAAGACGGGGTCGCAAAGCTACTCCACCGCTGAGTTGCTGGGCATTCTCGACGCCGAGCCCGAACGCATCTCGCCCTCGGCGCTGCTGCGGCCCGTCTTTCAGGACTCTCTGCTCTCGTCCTCGGTGGTCGTCGGCGGGCCGGCGGAGATCGCCTACTTTGCCCAATCTGCGGTCCTCTACGAGCGCATTCTCGGCCGTGTCACGCCTTCGCTGCCGCGCTTCTCGGCCACGCTGATCGAGCCGGCCATCGGCGAAATGATGCGCAAGCACGAACTGATCCTGGAGCAAGTCTTCGCCGAAACGCCGGTCTCCCTGGCTCAGTTGCTGGCCGCCCGTTCGATGCCCCCCGAAGGGAAGGAAAAGCTGACCTCGGCGGGCGAAGCGATGGACAGGGAACTGACGATGCTGGTCGACTGGATGCGCTCCCTCGACACCGGTCTTGGCCAGTCGGGCGAGACGGCGGCCGGCAAGATTCGCTACCAGATGAGCCGCCTGCGAACGCTGGCGGCCAACTTTCAGATGCAGCGCGAGGCCGCGCTTGTCCGTCACGCCGAATCCATCAGCCATGCCCTCTATCCGGATGGCGGCTTGCAAGAGCGTCTCCACGGCGCGGCCTACTACTTCGCCCGCTATGGCTTTGAACTGGCTGAGGCGCTCACGGCGCAGGCCGCAAACTCCGACTCGGGCCACACTGAGCTTTGGCTATAGCGGTTCTCCAAAAATGGGTGTTTTCTGAAACCGCGAACCTTGAGTGGCTTTTTCATTAAGAAAAAGCCACCTTCCAGATTGCCTTTCGGGGCGTGCCAATTGGAGAACCGCTCTATAATTCGGCCAGCAGCATTGAGGCAGCTAAGATGAGAAAGTTCTCAGCAGTTATCCCGGCCATTTTGCTCGTCTGTCTGCCGGCGAACTCCCAGAAGCCGCCCTGTGCGACGGCGTCCGACGACATCGCCTTTCTCGGGATTCAGACCGTCCGCCTCTGGCCTGGAGACGTGCCTCAGGCCACGGGCAAGGCCTGCGAAGACACTCCCACGCTCACCATCTTCGAGCCGCAAAAGGGCCATGAGAACGGCTCCGCTGTGATCGTCTTTCCCGGTGGCGGATATATGCATCTCTCAGGCAATCTCGAGGGCCGCGAGATTGCCGACTGGTTCGCCGCCCACGGCTTTCGCGCCTTTATTCTCAGCTACCGGCTCTCTTCCAATGGCTACATCCTTCCGATTCCGCTGCTCGACGCACGGCGCGCCATCCAAACGGTGAGGGCGCGCGCCCGGGACTACCAGATCGATCCCAACCGCATCGTGGTCATCGGTTTCTCTGCCGGGGGCCATCTGGCCGCCCTGGCCGGCACGCAGTTCGTGCCAGGGAATCCCGACGCCGACGATCCCGTCGAACGCGTTTCGAGCCGTCCCGATTACCTGGTTCTCGGCTACCCGTGGATCGGCGCCATCTCCTCAGATACCTCGCACCTGAGCTACTGCAAGATCCTCAGCCTGATGGACCGCTGCGAGGCACTGCGCTCGGCATATTCTCCCGATCTGTTCGTGACTAAAGAGACTCCGCCCACCTTCTGGTTCCACACCTTCAATGACCAGACCGTTCCCGTCGAGCAGGGATTGCGATTCTATGAGGCGCTGGTCAAGGCTGGCGTTCCCGTCGAGGCGCACATCTTCGCCAACGGTCCCCACGGCTACGGACTCGGCAAGGGAGACGCCTCTCTGGACCAATGGCCCAGCCTGATGGAGACCTGGTTGCGCGCACAAGGTCTGCTGACGCCGGAGAAACCCGCCGCCAAGCCATAGCGTACTGCCCACAATGGGAAAAAGCAGCCGCCTGCAATCAAAAGGGCGCAAAACGAAGAAGCGGACCGCCAGCTTCGGGAGTGGAAGGACTTCCCGAGGCCGACAGCCCGCTGGACCCTGGACCGGGTCTAGGTGATAATCTCAGTCTAGGCCCGTTTCCGGTAAAAGCAAGGCTTTTTTTGAGGAATAAATTCCCATTAGTGACCACCATCACGAGGCTTCGGGAATGACGCCGATAGAATCTTGAAAAAAGGGAACTCTACGTTGACTTGAGGGTTGGCTCCTGTTACAAAAAGGTGTTCTACCCGCGACCGTGAGCCACGCGGATCACCTGAAAAATCAAGGGTAACCGCATCGCCCGTGTGCTGGGCGACCCCACGATCCGAACTAACGAAGCAAAGTCAAGAAGCTGGACCGGCATGCAAGAGATCGTTCAACAACTCGGAACGCTTTTTATCGGCTCCGTGCCCACTATTCTGCTCTTTATCGTGCTTGTCCTGGCCTATCAGATCCTGGTGCAGGGGCCGCTCACAGCCACCCTGAAAAAGCGCCGCGCCCGCACCGAGGGCGCCATCGAGGATGCCCAGAGGGCCATCGCCGACGCCGAGGCCAAGGCAGCCGAATACGCCGCCAGGCTCCGTCAGGCCCGCGGAGAGGTCTTCAAGATTCGTGAGGAGCGCGTCAAGCAGTGGTCGGCCGAGCGCGATGCGGCCCTCGACGAGACCCGCAAGGCTGCGAGCCTCAAGGTGAGCCAGGCCAAGGCGGAACTCGAAGCCGAGGCTGCAACGGCCAAGATCGCCATTCAGAGCTCCGCTGCCGATCTCGCTCGCCAAGTGGTCCGCGCCGTGCTGCCCGTCGCCGCCGGGGGTTCCCGTTGAGAGCTTTCATGCCGCTATTTTTCCGTATTTTCCTTGTTCTTGGGCTTGTCATAGGAGTTGCCGCCGCGTCCTCCAAACTGGCTGCGCAAGCTGTGCCGCAAGCCAGCCAGGCCGAGGCCGCAACCCAGCCGGCTCCGCAGCCCGCCTCAGAGGCCTCTCCGGCAAAGAACACCGACGAGGAGCAGGCAAACGTCTTCCGGCTCGAAGGCCCCATCGTCAAGTGGGCAGCAAAAACCTTCAAAGCACCGGCTGAGAGGGTGGCCACTGTCTTCGAGTTTCTCAACTTCGCCATCATTGTCTTCGGCGTGGGTATTCCGCTGGTTCGCGTGCTGCCCAAGACCCTTCGCCGCCGCTCTGAAAAAGTGCGCGGCGATATCGATGCGGCTCGCAAGGCGACCGACGAGGCCAGCGCCCGGTTGAGCGCCATTGAAGAAAAGCTGGCGGGCCTGGACGGTGAGATTGCGCTGATTCGCGCCCAGGTTGAGGCCGAGAGCCGTCAGGATATGGAGCGCATCCACGCCTCCATCGCCGAGGAGAGCGCCCGCATCGTTGCCGCCGCGGAGCAGGAGATCGGAGCCTCGGTAGCTCAGGCCCGCCGCTCGCTCCGTCACTTCGCCGCCGATCTTGCCGTCGACCAGGCCACGAAACAATTGGTTCTCACGCCGGAGACCGACCGGGCCCTGATCGCCGAATTCCTCGGCGACCCGTCGCTGAACGGCAAGCAGAGCCTGAATGGCGCGCCAACAGGAGGGCGGAACTAGATGGCAGCCTTTGTTCAACGCTACGCCCGCGCCTTTGCCGATGTGGTAGCCGAGGAGAAGCTCGATACAAACGCGCTCGACCGGCAGTTCAGCGAATTCTTGGCCACCTGGGACGGCAGCGCCGAGTTGAGAGAGTTCTTCGTCAGTCCGGCCATATCCGCCGCGCAGAAGATCGCGATTCTGGATAAGCTGAACGAGCGGCTGGGGCTTTGGAAGGTGCAGCGCAACTTGCTGGCGGTGCTCATCAAGAACGACCGCATCGGCCAGGTGCGCGAGGTGGTCGAGGCCTATCGCGCGGAGTTGCAGGAGCGGCAAGGCATCCGGCAGGTGGAGATTGTCACTGCCCGCGAGATCAGTGAACAGGATCGCGCAGGCCTGGTTGCCGGAGTCGGCAAACTCGCCGGGGCGCGCGTCGAAGCCAGCTTCAAGCTGGATGAGTCGATCCTCGGAGGAACAGTGGTGCGCATCGGTTCCACAGTCTACGACGGTTCTCTCCGTGGGCGGTTGGAAAGATTGAAGCAGGCGCTTGTCGTGTGACAGAGGACTGAGGTCAGGGATCGCTGACCGCGATTTTGTAAACGGCTTTGTTAATTGGAAATTGGGAACCGCGGGCCGGGATTGAAGTCTGGATTGGAAGGATCGAACTGATCCCTGATCTCTGATCTCTGACCCCTGTAAAAGGAAGAACATGGCTCAGATCAAGGCAGACGAGATTACGCAGCTTCTTCGCGAGCAGATCGCGAACTACGACTCGAAGGTTCAGGTCGACGAAGTCGGGACCATCACATCGCTGGGCGACGGCATTGCCCGCCTTCATGGACTGGACAAGGTCATGGCCGGCGAGTTGCTCAGTTTCCCGCACGGCATCGCCGGACTGGCGCTCAGCCTGGAAGAGGATTCGGTGGGCTCGGTGATTCTGGGTGAGTACACCGAGTTGAACGAGGGCGACGAAGTCAAGCGCACCGGCAAGATTCTCAGCGTACCGGTGGGTGAAGCAATGATCGGCCGCGTGGTCAATGCTCTCGGCCAGCCCATCGACGATAAGGGCCCCATCGTCACGACCAATTCGCTGCCCATCGAGCGTCTGGCTCCCGGCATCATCGACCGCCAGCCAGTGCGCGAGCCAATGGCCACCGGCCTCAAGGCCATCGACGCCATGATTCCCATCGGCCGCGGCCAGCGCGAGCTGATCATCGGCGATCGCCAGACGGGCAAGACCGCCGTCCTGCTCGACACGATCATCAATAACGCTAAAAACGACCTGATCTGCATCTACTGCGCCATCGGCCAGAAGCGCTCCTCGATCGCTCAGGTCGTGCAGACGCTCACCGAAGCCGGCGCCATGGGACACACCGTCATTGTGGCCGCCTCGGCCTCCGAGCCCGCTCCAATGCTTTACATCGCGCCCTATGCGGCGACGGCCATCGGTGAATACTTCCGCGACTCCGGCCGCCACGCGCTGGTGATGTACGACGACCTCTCCAAGCACGCCATGGCCTATCGCGAGATTTCGCTCTTGCTGCGCCGTCCGCCGGGCCGCGAAGCGTATCCGGGCGATGTCTTTTATCTCCACTCTCGTTTGCTCGAGCGTTCCTCCAAGATGTCCAAGGCAAAAGGCGGCGGCTCGTTGACCGCGCTGCCCGTTATCGAAACGCAGGCTGGCGACGTCTCAGCCTACATTCCGACCAACGTCATCTCGATCACCGACGGGCAAATCTTCCTTGAGACCGACCTGTTCAACTCAGGCGTGCGTCCCGCTGTGAACGTCGGCCTCTCGGTCTCGCGCGTCGGCTTCTCGGCGGCGATCAAGGCTGTGAAACAAGTCGGCGCGACGCTCAAGCTCGATCTTGCGCAGTACCGCGAGCTGGCGGCCTTCGCGCAATTTGGTTCGGACCTTGACCCGCTAACACAGAAGCAGCTCAACCGTGGCCAGCGCCTGACGGAACTGTTGAAGCAGCCGCAGTTCCAGCCATTGACCTGGCAGCAGCAGACTGTCGTGCTCTTTGCCGGGACGCAGGGCTACCTGGACGATATAGCGGTCCCTGACATTCGTGCCTTCGAAGACGGCTTGTACAAGTACATCGACTCCGCGCAGAGCGCGCTGATCGAAGACCTGACCAGCAAGAAGTCGCTCGACGATGACCTGCGCGGCAAGCTGCACGCGGCGCTCAAGGAATACGCAGCCAACTTCAAAGCCGAGCTGGCGGCGAAGTAAGTTTCATCTGGCGTTGAACGAAACGGCGCTAGTAGCTAGCAGCTGACAGGAAACACAATGGCAAATGTCCTTGATCTACGGCGGCGCATTCGCAGCGTGAAAAACACGCGGCAGATCACCAAGGCCATGAAGATGGTTTCGGCGGCAAAGCTGCGCCGGGCACAGGAGCGGGCGATGAGCGCCCGGCCCTACGCCAAGATGATCACCAGCGTCCTCGAGTCGCTCACCCGCCGCGTCGATCTCTACGACGAGGCCACTGGCAACCTGCGCCATCCGCTCTTCATCTCGCGCCCCGAGAAACGGGTGCTGCTCGTCGTCGTCAGCGGCGACAAGGGCTTCGCCGGAGCCTTCAACTCCAACATCCTCAAGACGGCCTTTCAGTTCATCAATGGCAATCCTGACAAGGGGATCGATGTCGAGGCCGTCGGCCGCAAAGCCCGCGACCTGATGCGCCGCCGCTACCCGGCAGCCATCTATACCGAACAAACCGATGCGAACGGCCGCGTCACCCAGACCAGAGAGCGCAAGAGCCCCGTCGAGGTCACTGGCGATCATCCAGGTATGCTGTTGAAGCTCGAAACGAGCCGTGTCTTTGCGCTCGCCCAGAGCATCATCGCCCGGTATTGCAGCGAAGAGATCGACGCCGCTTACATTGTCTACAACGAATTCAAATCGGTCATCTCGCAGCGCCTCGTCGTCGAAAAGCTCCTGCCGCTGATGAAGATCGGCATTCCGCAGATCACCGGAGCCGAAGAGCCCAGCAAGGCAGAACTGGAACGCGCAGCCGAAGCGGCCCTCAGCGCAGGCATCGAGATCGAGGCGGTCGATACCGCCGAGGCCGACGAAGAAGCGCGCAAGTTCGGCACCGCTCAAGTCGACTACATCTACGAGCAGCCTTCGGAGGAGCTCTTCGCGGGACTGATTCCGCAATACGTTTCATCCATGCTTTATCACGCCATGACCGAGTCGATCGCCGCCGAACACGCGGCCCGCATGACGGCGATGGATTCGGCAACAAACAACGCCTCGGAGATGATCGACGCGCTCACGCTCTATATGAATCGCGTGCGCCAGGCCGCCATCACCAAGGAGATCATCGAGATTGTTTCCGGCGCCGCGGCGCAGTGAACGACAGCTTTTAGCTATTAGCTTTTGCCCGCTGCGAGAAGCGGCCAGGAAAGAAAGCTTAAAAGGCTAAAAGCTGAAAGCTAAGAGCTTTGAACAAGAAGGCAGAAAATAATGGCAGAGAATATCGGCAAGGTAATCAAGATTTCGGGTCCGGCAGTAGACGTGCAGTTTGACGAAGCGACGATGCCGCCCATCTATCAGGCTCTGCGCGTCGTCAGCGAGGGCTTCGACGTGCCCGATCCCATCAACGTGATCGTCGAGGTGCAGCAGCACCTGGGCGAGGGGCGCGTGCGCACCGTGGCCATGCAGGCCACCGACGGCATGGTGCGTGGCATGAAGGCCATCGACCTCGGCGCTCCCATCAGCATGCCGGTGGGCAAAGAGACGCTGGGCCGCGTGCTCAACGTCATCGGCGATCCGGTGGACAATCTCGGCCCGATCGGCGAGAAGACTCGCATGCCGATTCACCGGCCCGCGCCGCTCTTTGACGAGCAGTCCACTCACGAGGAGATGTTCGAGACCGGCATCAAGGTCATCGACCTGATCCAGCCCTTCCTGAAGGGCGGCAAGATCGGCCTCTTCGGCGGCGCCGGCGTTGGCAAGACCGTCGTCATCATGGAACTGATCAACAACGTGGCCAAGAACCACGGCGGCTACTCGGTCTTCGGCGGCGTCGGCGAACGCACCCGCGAGGGCAACGACCTGTGGCTGGAAATGACCGAGTCCGGCGTCATCAAGCCCGGCGACT
>Ga0181517_10000489_pt1 | contig 53004 bp, 45 predicted proteins | sample PEATcosm2014_Bin_31_FD_119748 | JGI IMG/M metagenome (GOLD analysis project Ga0181517, IMG submission 119748) | Peatland microbial communities from MTU Mesocosm Facility, Houghton, MI, USA - PEATcosm2014_Bin01_30_metaG | ecosystem: Environmental > Terrestrial > Soil > Wetlands > Peat | place... | reverse complement strand
GCGTCAATTGATAACCATGGCTCGAAGCGATCAATCCGCACCCGAATTGGCCACCGCGCCGCCGTTGCCCCGGCTGCGGCCAGGCAAAATCTGCGTAGCTATCCAGGCCGCGTCGCCCCTAGAGATGGTCGAACGGGCAGAGGCCGCCCTGCGCGACTCAAAGTTTCTTGAATTCCGGCTCGACTGGCTCCCCAAACCGGCCGCGGCGCTGCCGTTGCTGGCCGAGTTCAAGGCCGCGCACCGTGATGTTGCGGCCATTGCCACCTGCCGGCGAAAAGAACACGGCGGCAACTTCGTTGGGTCTTTGACTTTGGAACTTGAGGTACTGCGAGCAGCCGCCGAAGCCGGCTGCGAAATCGTGGACCTCGAAGTGGAATCGGCCGAAGAGGCCAAGCCGGCGCAACTGGCCAAGTGGCGCGCCAGCCTAGCCGCGGTGGGAACGGCGCTGCTGGTCAGTTTCCACGATTTTTCGCGCACCAAGGGTCTTGAACAGGCGGTTGCGCGGATCGAGGCCTTTGCGCCGGACTTCGTAAAGGTGGTCTCGACCGCCCGCTCCCTGGCTGACAACCTGGCGGTGCTGCGGCTCATTGAAGATCATTCCCTCTCGGCGCACGTGGTGGGCATCGCCATGGGCGAAGAAGGCCTGATCAGCCGGGTGCTGGGGCCGCGCGCGGGTGCTTCGTTTACCTTCGCCGCCTCTTCCGATGGAGCCGAGACCGCGCCCGGCCAGGTGGCTGCGCGCACGCTGCTCGACCTCTATCGCATCGACCAGCTTGACACCGCGACGCGCCTCTTTGGCGTGGCCGGAAACCCCATCAATCACTCGCTCTCGCCGCTCATGCACAACACCGCCTTCCGCCGCGAAAACGTCAACGCCGTCATGATGCCGCTGCAGGTTCGCACCCTCGACGACCTGCTCACCGTGGTGCGCGAACTGCCGCTGGCCGGCGTGGCCGTCACCATGCCGCTGAAGACCGAGGTCATGCCCCACCTGGCCAACCCGATCGTCGGCAATTCTCTCCCGCTCACCCACCGCATCGGTGCCTGCAATACGCTCCGGGTGGGTGCAGATGGCAAAATCATCGGCTTCAATACCGACGTGGATGGAGTGGTCCGCCCGCTTGAAAAGCGGCTGCGGCTGCGGGGCGCAAAGATCGCCGTTCTAGGCGCGGGAGGCGCGGCGCGGGCTGCCGTCTTTGGCCTCGTCGAACAGGGCGCTGAGGTGTTCATCGTCAATCGCACCCACGAAACCGCCGTGGCCCTGGCGCGAAAATCGAAATCCAAAGCGCTCAAGCAGGATCAACTCGCCAAAACCCGCTTCGACGTGCTCATCAACACCACCCCTTGCGGCATGGCCGGCAACAAGCAGGCCATGCCCATCGCCGAAAACCAACTCAACGCCGCCCTGGTCTTCGACATGGTTTACAACCCGCTGGAGACACCCCTGCTCAAGCTGGCCAAAGAACGCGGCATCCCGGTCATCAGCGGCACAGAGATGTTTGTGCAGCAAGGCGCCCGCCAATTCGAAATCTGGACCGGCAAGCCCGCCCCCGAGACCGAAATGCTGCGCGTGGTGGAGTTGGAGTTGCGGCGACGAGGATGAAGACGCTGTCAGTCTGATGTTTCCCAGGTTCCAAGAACGGAACCCGGAGCACCCAAATTCTACCGATCCAGCCGCAGGTAAGATTTCGGCCTTAATCGGCGCGCCACCTTGAAGAGAAGGACTGTAAGACCAAAAACTGCGAGCGCGAGGCAGGGCCAGAACAGCAGAAACCCTGCCACAGCATCATCCTCATATCGCCCCCCACCGACCTCGATCTTCAGGTGCGGGTCTGTCGCGGCAAGCGCACTCAGATCTCCACCGAAATCCGCATTTAAAACATAGCTTCGTCCCTTTTCAAGATGGAAGCTTCCAATCTCGCGGACTATTGTGTCGTTTGAGAATTCGCCGCCGTTCCAGATGTCGTTGTCTGCCCGCGCAATCACTTCATCGCCGGAAGTTAACACCCAGTTCCCTTTAACTACCGAGGGACGATCACATTTACTTGCCGGCCATTCCACACCGAGAAGGCAACTGAGCGTCTGAAATGGGATCGCCTTCTTCGCTTCTATCCCCAGCGTATAGGTCGCGTTCATGTTGACCCGAAACTCGGGCGTGCGCACATGTCCAGGCCTCAGTGCTACCGGCACATAAACCGGCCGATTCGTACGGGTCTGTATCCAGGCGTCCCACCCGAAGAAGACTCCAATTCCAAGACCAAGACAGACGATTCCGCTCCAAGTCAGCTTTGAGAGTCGCATACCGACGAAGAATACTCTAGTAGCCCTTGTTGCTTGACTCCAGTTAAATAGTATATACAATAAACCTATGGGAATCTCGTACGATCCCGCCAAGAATGAGCGCAATATCCGGGAGCGTGGACTTTCCTTCGAGCGGGCGGCAGATTTCGATTTCGAGACGGCACTGATCGCGGACTATTCCCGCAAGGGCGAAATGCGGCGCGTTGCTGTAGGGTATCTGGACAAGCGCTTACATCTGCTCTGCTACATCCCCAAACCAGACGGAATTCGCGTCATCAGTTTCCGCAAAACCAACAAGAGGGAGGCTAAACTCTATGGAAAACCGCAAACCATTGATTGATGAAGACGGAGAAGTCAGAGAGATCACAGCCGAAGATGTTGCCCTCTTCAAGCCATTCTCATCGCTGCCCAAGGCTGAGCAGAAGATGCTGCGGAAGCTGGGCAAGCGCGGTCCGCAGAAAGCTCCCAAGAAAGTCCCAATCTCAATTCGACTCTCTCCGGAAGTGGTCGAGGGGCTTCGCGCGACGGGCAACGGATGGCAAGGCCGCGCCGATCAAGTGCTCAGATTGTGGCTGGCCGAGCGCACAGGTTCTCGCGGATGATGGCCGGGGTTGCGAAGTCTTGCATGGTCTCGGGTCATAGATACCCCGAGTCTCATCCGCCGCAACGGACGAGACATGGAGCGCAAGGCGGAATGGAATGCGGCTACTTCAGGCTCTTGACGTACGTGGCTGCTGCCTTTGCCTGATCGGCGGAGAGGCCCGCGACGGGCTTGACGTGGATGCCCTTTTCAGCGCCGCCCTTGGTCAAGAGTTGAATAATCTGGTCTTCAGTCTTGGCGGTGCCTGCCAGCTTGGCTCCCATCTTGGGCTTGCCCTGACCATCGGCACCGTGGCACATGGCGCACTTGGCTTTGTACAAAGCACCGCCATCTTCGGCCCAGGTCATGGCCGAGAAGGACGCCATCAGGATGACTGCTGCAAAGCGAATTTTCATGAACTTCTCCTTGTGGGTTTTTCCGACCATCCATAGTAGCCGCTGCATCGCATCTTTGCACGGGGTAGCGGCGGGGTTTGGAGGGTCACAGTTTTCCCGGACCCTGGGGCACCCGGCATCTCGCACTTAAGATTGCGGTTTTCGGCGCCTCTACAGGTAGTTGATGGCGAAGCGCTTGTTGGTGATGAAGAGCAGCGTCACGTCGGTGGTGGCGGTGGCGCCGTGTTCCATAATCAGGCCTTCGGGAAACCACACAAAGCTGCCCGGTCCATAGCTGCCCGGTCCATAGCTGCCCTCATACGTCACCAATGTGCCTTCCAGCACGTAGATGCCGTGCGAACAGGGATGGGTATGGCGAGGATTGATGAATCCTGCAGGATAGCGCAGCACCTGCACACTCATGCCCGTATCGGGGTCTTCGATCAGGCCCTTGCGAAACATGGGCCGGCCCACCTGCGCATTGAAGACCTCTTGCCAGGGCATGGCGCCGGCATCGATGGCAATCTGTTTAGGAATCGTCTCTTGGCTCATGGCCTCAATTGTCCGCAGCGCCTTACCAAGTGTCAACCGCGCATCCTTTGCGCGGCATCACGCGGTCAGCAGCCGCGCTCCATCTTTGGTGACCAACAAAGTGTGTTCATAGTGCGCGGAGAGCGAATGATCACGTGTGCGCACGGTCCATCCATCTTTCAGCGTGGTGGTTCGCGAAGTTCCGATGGCAATCATCGGCTCAATCGTAAACACCAGTCCTTCGGTAAGCAGATCGGTACAGCGCCGGTCAAAGTTGTTGGGTATGGTCGGCCGCTCATGAATGGTTCTCCCGATTCCATGGCCGCATAAATCGTTGACCACGCAATATCCCGCGCCGCGTACTGTCTTCTGCACCTGCTTGCCGATGTCGAAGGCGCGCGCGCCGGGCCGCACTGCGGAAAGGCCCGCCAGGAAGGCCTGCGACACACAGTCCATCAGCCGCTTGCTCTCCGGCTTGATGGAGCCCACAGCCACCGTCTCGCACGCATCGCCCATGTAGCCGCCCACCTCCACGGTTACGTCCAGCTTAACCAGGTCGCCGTTTGCCAGCTTGCGCTCACTGGGAATGCCGTGCACAATCTCTTCGTTGACGCTGATGCAACTGTGGCCGGGAAAGCCGTAGACCAGCTTGGGCGCAGAACGCGCGCCAAACTTTTTCATCGTCTCCGCGCCAATCTCGTCAAGCTCCCGGGTGCTCACGCCCGGTTGCACGGCGGCCTTCATCGCCTCAAGCACGGCGCGCGTCACCTTACCCGCAAATTCCATTCCCGCCAGTTCTTCCAGCGTTTCAATCGACATGGAGCCTCCCTCGAATGCAATCCGCTATATCTGCGGTGTTTGGTTTCTATAGTTAGTGTCCCGCGTCTAATGTTCACATATAAAGGCTGTCATCCTGAGCAACCGAAGCGAAGGGAGTCGAAGGACCTGCGTTTCGCAACGCCGACAAACCGGAAATGGCTCAGGGATTATGCCGCGAACTTCAGACTCACCACGCCAGAAGCCGATCTCCGATCTCTGTCCACTGTTCTCTGATCCCTGTTCTCAGCGCAGATCGATCAGCCGGATCGTTTCCAGAAACACATCCCCATCAATCGTCAGGCTGCGCGCGCTGATCTTGTCCAGCGTGTCCTGGACGCTGTGGTGGTAGCTGTTGTTGGGGCCGTAATCCAGGTCGATCACGTCGATCGACGGCACGCCGCGATCCACAAAGGCCAGGTGATCGTCTTCGACTGCCTCCTCCTTCTGGAAGAAGTAGCGATCGTAGCCGAACTTGTGCGCGGCTTGGCGCATCAGGCTCACCAGCCAGTCGGTAGAGCGGCTCTCGCGCAAAATATCCAGGTCCTTGTCGCCGATCATGTCGGCCAGAATAAAGGCCTTGATGCGAGCGAGGGTTCCGTCTCCGGCCCATTTGGCGGCCAGATGACGGGTGCCGAAGGTCGCGTCGGAAATCGACCAGGTTGACTGAAACGACTCTTCGCCGTCGTCAAAGAGCAGCCACACCGAGTAACCATCTAGCTTTTTGCCGCCGACAGTCTGCGCGCGCAACTGGTCGCCGATAGCCATCAGCAGGCCGGTGGTGGCAGCGCCGTCGTTAGCCCCGACAAAGTTGATGCCTTTAAGCCAGTAATTGGTCTCGTAGTGCGTGGCCAGCACGATGACGCCGTTCTTTTTGCCGGGGAAGCGCACGATGAAGTTGCGCATCGGCACCGGGCCAATGGACGTGTTGGCGGTGAAGGCGTCCTCTTCAAGCTGGTCGTGTTTGAACTGGGCGCGCAGAAATGCTTCCGCCTTCGCGTGTCCCTGGCTGGTGGGCCAGCGCGGGCCGATGGCTACAAACTGGCGCGCGTACTCCACGGCTTTCGCGCCGTTGAAATGCTGCTGGGCGCTTGCGGCGAGTGGCGCAGCCGCAAGCAGCATCACCATCGCTTTTTTCCAAAACGAGAAAGAACTCATCGCGCCCACTCCATCTGGCTCGCTGAGCCAGACATCGCATTCCCTCAGGGGCTAAAGCCCCGCACATGTTGGAGGCATCATGTACGGGCTAAAGCCCGTACCCTTCAAGCCCGTACCCTTCAAGCCCGTACCCTTCAAAGAAAGTCGACCTATCCCGACGTTTCCTTGGCCTTCTTGGCTGCTTCCTTCTCCCTGCGCCGCTGCGGATGCACCCACCACGCTACGCCGATGCCGATCACGTACAGCGCCAGCATGGGAACGGCGTAAATGCACATGGTCCAGGGATCGGGGCTGGGACAAATCGCAGCCGCCACCAGGAAAACCAACAGGATCGCGTAGCGGATGTTCTTCCATAAAAAGCGCGGGCTGACAATGCCGAACATGGCCAGAAAGAAGATCAATATCGGCATCTCAAAGCTGATGCCCAGGCCCAGAATGATGGAGAGGAAGAAGCTGCTGTACTCCTCAATGGTAACCATGGACGTGAAGTTCTTGCCGAAATCCACAATCAGAATCTTGAGCGCGCCAGGCAGCACAAAATAGTAGCCGAAAAACGCACCGGTCAGAAACAGCCCTACCGTTGCGGCCATAAACGGTATGACAAAGCGCTTCTCCTTCTGGTAGAGCCCCGGCGCAATAAACAGCCATACCTGAAAAAGAATGAAGGGTGAGGCCAGAATGGCTCCCGCGACCAGCGCAACCTGCAACTGCAGGTTCAGCGGATCCATGGGGTGGGTAAAGACCAGCGTCTTGCCGATATGTGTAAGCGGAGCCTGAATAATATTGACGAGTGGGTCGCGAATGAACCAGCACACGAAGAAGCCCAGGGCGAGGAAGATGAAAGAGCGGACCAGCCGCTTGCGCAGTTCGTCCAGATGCTCCATCAGGCTCATGCCCGGCAGGTCTGCGCGCTTGGTCACGGCCTCGCGCGCCTTTTCAATCGCTTCCAAGGTATCAACCATTGTGGGCCTGCTCCGGAATCGTGCCAGACTGTTCTGAGCCGGGCTGTTCTGAAATAGACTCGTCCGTTTGGCTGGGTTCTGTCGTCGGAACTGTTGAATCTGCTGCGGCGGCCGGCGCAGTTCCCTCAGCAGGCGTTCCCACCTCATTAGCTGGCTCAACGGCCGCGGGCTTCACGGTTCGCTTGCGGCGAATACGCTTGGGCGGTGCGGCGGCAACCGTCTCGCCTGTCGAGGGCGGTTGAACCTGCAGCGCACTCTCTTCAGGCGGAGTCGAAGTCTCTTCCGGCAGCGTCGATGCCTCTTCCGGCTGTGTTTCAGCCACCGGCGCGGCCACTGCGGGCTGGGTTACCGGAGGATAGACCGACTCCCAGGGATAAGGACTTGCCGTCGGAGTTGCTGCTCCCGCTTCTGCGGCCGGCGCATCGGCGGCCGGCGTCTCCACTGCGGGAGCCGCGAGCGAGAGAGCTTTCAACCGCTCCTCTTCCTTTTTGCGCCGGTCAGATTCTTCGGCGTTGCGCAACTCTTCTTCCATCTGGAATTTGAAGTCGTTTGAGGCCTTGCGGAACTCGTACATCAGCTTGCCAATCTGGCGGCCAATCTGCGGCAATCGGCGCGGTCCGAACACCACCAGCGCCAATACCATCAGAATCAACGAGTCTGCCATGCCCAGGCTGGCAAATTGAATGGTCTGCGGAATTCCCATAAAGGCTAATGATACCCGCACGAACTCAGGCATCACAATCTGAAACCCGGCGATGCCGTCCGCAGGGCCATAATCCTCTTGGGCCTTGGTTACGTTTGCGTTACAATTTCTGCATTGGATAAGTTTCTGCCGGAATCAACTTTCGAGTCTTCCGGGACAGAAGCGCGTCCAATTATGTGAAAGGGCTGCAACAACCCCGTGGATGGGGGTGCCCCTGAGCGGTAAGGCCAATCACCCCAACGCTCAAGAACGCCAGTGCATCCACTGCAGCCGCGTTTGCTTTCAACATCCCCGTCCGGCAGCTCCCCAAGAGTTGGCTGGACTGAAGGCGGAATACGGTGAACCTGGTTATTGATGATCCTCCGGCAGTCGCCGCGGCGGCTGGCAGCAGTTGCAGTCTTGAAGATTACCTCGCGCTCCCCGACCATTCCATGGATGGGCGTATCGCGGAAGCGCGCGCCAAGTTGGGCGCCACAACCCTTATCCTCGGCCACCACTACCAGCGCGACGAAGTCATCCGCTTTGCCGACGCCACTGGCGACAGCTACAAGCTCTCCAAAATCGGCGCCGCAACCGGCGCCAAGTACCTTGTCTTCTGCGGCGTGCACTTTATGGCTGAAAGTGCGGACGTGCTGGGCCATGACGGCCAGCAGGTAATTCTGCCCGACCTCAGCGCCGGCTGCTCCATGGCCGACATGGCCGAAATCTCGCAAGTCGAAGCCTGTTGGGAGGCCCTGGAGCGTGTGGGCCTTGCCGACGAGATCATCCCTTTGACTTACATGAACTCGACCGCCGCCATCAAGGCCTTTTGCGGCGAGCACGGCGGGCTGGTCTGCACCTCATCGAATGCCGGCGCCGCCTTTGAGTGGGCCTTTGCGCGCGGGAAACGCATTTTATTTCTCCCCGATCAGCACTTGGGCCGCAACACCGGCTACGCCATGGGGATTCCGCTCAACGAAATGGTCGTATGGGACCCGTGGGGCCTTCAGGGCGGCCAGACCAAGCAGTCTCTCGCCGCCAGCCGCGTCCTGCTATGGAAGGGCCATTGCGCCGTCCACCAGCGTTTTTTGCCTAGCCATGTTGACCAGGTGCGCGCCAAGTATCCAGGAATTCAAGTCATCGTTCACCCGGAGTGCCGCTTTGAGGTTTGCCAGAAATCCGACGCTCTCGGCTCTACCGAACGCCTGATCGCATTGGTTGAACAGGCGCCCGCTGGCCAAATGTTCGCCGTCGGCACCGAGATTCACCTTGTCAACCGCATGGCGAAGCGTTTTGCCGAGCAGGGCAAAAAAATCATCACCCTCGACGACACCGGCTGCCTGTGCACCACCATGTACCGCATCAGCCCGCAACACCTGGCCTGGGCGCTTGAGAACCTTGTCGAAGGCCGTGTGATGAACCGCATTCAGGTGCGCCCCAACGTCAAACGCTGGGCCAAGGTGGCACTCGACCGCATGCTCACGGCAGTCGACAGATGACAGTGGACAGGTGACAGTGGACAGATGACAGTGGACAGATGACAGCGAGTTGCAAAGCGTCAGGCTTTCAACTGTAATCTGTCATCTGCCATTTGTAATCTGTGATCTGCTCACTGGAATCCGTCGTATCCTATCAACAAGGGTGTTTCCTCATGAAGACCTTCACTCTCGACGAAGCGCAATCACTGCTCCCAGTAATGGAGTCGCTGCTGAAGCGCGCCATCGAAGGCAAGGAGGCGGCCGAAGAGGTAGAAACCAGCCTCTCCGAAATTTCGCGGCGCATCTATCTCTCCGGCGGCATGCGGGTGGACGTCACCCAAGTGGCCAAACTGCGCGCGGAGATGGAAACCCACCTGCAAAAGGTCCGCGAAAGCGTTGCAGAGATCGACTCCATTGGCGTGCAGGTAAAGGACTTGGAAGCCGGCCTGCTCGATTTCCCCTACAAGCTTGAAGATCAGATCGTCCTGCTTTGCTGGCGCATGGGCGAGCCGGCCATCGAGCACTGGCACACCACCGAAACCGGTTTCAAAGATCGCCAGCCGGTGGATGAGCGCTTCCGGCGCCGCTCTGCCTCAGGTGGCCGGCCCAACTAAAGATACCTAATCCGTTTCCCCATCCATCGGATTCGCAAAGCAGAACGACAGTTCGACAAGCATGCAAGTAAGAGCAAGCCACCCACGAACCCTCCCGCATCGCGGTATTGCCGCGAAATCGGACCTTCTCAGTCCGAAACTCTACTCCTCGCCCAAGCATCTCCTAAATGAGCCTCTCACATGCTTTGTAACAGGGCACGACTTTAGTCGTGCCGCAAAAGTCCCAAAACAAACGCCGGGCTTTAGCCTCTGCTACTTTTTGCTGCGGATTAAAGCCGATGTCACACCTTGTTCAGCAGCCTGTTTAGCCCCTGAGCCGTCCATTTCCTCCGGCGGCCCAAGATAGGCGCCATTTCGCAACCCGCTTATCCACGCTCTATTTTTCGTTTCTAGTCGCGGACTCGCACTCGACCTCCGCAAGTTCAAACTGATCAATCACCCAAAAGGAGTCATTCATGCTTACAGTTGGAGAAAAGTTCCCCGCATTCGATCTGACCGCCGTCGTCGATCTCGACCTCAAGAAAGCCTTCCAGCCCATCACCGACCAGACCTATGCCGGCAAGTGGAAGGTCTATTTCTTCTGGCCCAAGGACTTCACCTTTGTCTGCCCCACCGAGATTGCCGCCTTCGGCACCCTGAACAAGGAATTCACCATCCGCAACACCCAGGTTCTGGGCGCCAGCATCGATTCCGAATTTGTTCACTGGGCGTGGCGCAACGAGCAGCCCTCGCTCAAGAACCTGCCCTTCCCCATGCTCTCCGACATCAAGCGCGATCTCTCTGAGCAGTTGGGCATCCTCGACCTCAACGTCGGCGTCTGCCTGCGCGCTACCTTCATCGTTGACCCGGAGGACAAGATCCGCTTCGTCTACGTCACCGACCTCTCCATCGGCCGCGATCCCAAGGAAGTCCTGCGCGTGCTGGATGCTCTGCAGACCGGCGAACTCACCCCCTGCGGCTGGCACAAGGGCGAAGAAACATTGCACGTATAAGTTGGCTCTGAAGCGCTGCAGCAAAGGCCGGGGACGAATCCCCGGCCTTTGCTGTTTTGGGTGAGTCAGGTGGCAGTCATGAGAAGGGAGCGGCGAGTCCCTCGAACTGTTCTCGCCGCTTCAAGGTGATTTCTGGGATACCGCGGCATCAGCACCCGTTCTTTACCAGGCCCGGCGGGAGATTCACATTGCACAGCCACTGCGGGTAGAGCGGGTCGTAAGTAGCTGAAGTGCCGGGGGTTTGAAAACCATATCCTGCGGCCGACGCCGCACGGGGTTTGAAATTCGCGACCACGGTTGCCATGCAGGCGGCCGCGCTGGATGTGCCCGCGCAATAGGGCGCGCCGGGAACATACGGATCGGCGAAACTGGGATTAATCCCAACCGTATTCGTGGACCCATATGAAAACGATCCATTGTCCCAGCTTTCCAGATTGGCGCCGTTCACGCTGTAGGCGAAGTTTTGAGTTACCTGTACGCTGCCGGTGCTCTCGGTAACCGACAGTGGGTAAATGATGTTGTAACCGCACCCTGTCGGGCTGCTCGTCGCAACAAGGTTGAAGGTAGCAATGGTGGTCGTCGTCCGGTTCAAATTCAGTTCGCCGCAGCCTGTTGAGTTTTGGTGAACGTCGCGGTTGTTGCCCCAGATTGTGTTGTGGCGTATGTAGACGGTTGCATTGGGCGGCGATCCCGCATCGTTATGCCCGACCTCTAGTCCGCGCCCTCCGTTGCCAATGAGGATGTTATTCTCCGCCAGCACCTGTGCCCCATACGGCGCATGCATGCCGCCTTGGCTTCCATCAAGGGTATCGAAGATGATTCCCTCGCCATCGTATGGAATGCTGCCCCCGCAAGGGTCCGGGTCCATCGAGCCATAGGAAAGATTGCCAGCGACATAGATGTGCGTTCCCGCCTGCCAATCCGATTGAATGGGTTGATAGATGCTGATCCCGCTGTAACATTCAGTGTTGCTCTGAGCAGCGTGATAGATGATGTTGCCGACCACTGCAAGATAGTCGACGCTGGCGAAAACGCCGCGATTGGCACTGGTGATTCCGCTGCCTTGGCAGCCATTTGCAACGTTATTGGCAAAGATGATGTGATGGATCTCCTGGGGGTTGGAGTACTTTGGGGAGGCAGTGAAACACGCGCCCCAGGCGGCTCCGGAGGTCATTGTCACTTCCCATCCTTGAACCCCCCAGTAACTGGTATCGACCCATATTCCCGCCGGCTGGTTGTTCGACGTGATCTTGCAGGCGTCAAACTGCTCGCACTTTAGCCAGGCAACATTGTCGCCTGCGGGACATGATACGTAGCCCCATCTGCCGGATCCGAAATTCACGGCATTGTACGACGTGCTTGGCAGCGCCAGGATTACATCGCCGCAGTTAAGGGTGTGGTTGGGTGTCAGCCATGGCGAGCCGGATGAGAGACCGTTATTGCGGTCCGACCCGCTTGGCGAAAGATAGTAAGTAGTGGCCGCAAGTGTGGCGACGGAACAGCAGCAGAAAAAGAGCAGGACAAGTCCTGCAAGCCGGCGGACTTTACTTCCGGATGATTGGTTGACGGCTGAGTCCGCAAGTTGCGGAAGACGGGGAGAGTAAAAAATGCTCATTGATGCCTCGGCTCCTCTAATGGTTAACCAAGGCATCCATTGCACAACGCAGTCGATATCTCTGCCACGGCGGCAGGTAATCGATCAGGGTCAAGCAGGCAGGCAGTGCTCGGCTGTGTGCACTGTCCTGTCGCATGGATCCGTGCAAGGGGAAATGAACCACACAAACCGGCAAAGGGGTAGATACACGCCGCGCCAATTTGTGAAATCCAGCAAATCTGCAATTGCCAATCTTACAGTGAACTTTCATGCGCTTCGGACGCCGTTCAATTGCCGGGCGGCCGTAACGTCTCTCGAGGCGCACCAATGGTCTCAGGAATAACCTGGCCCCAAGACTGTTTCCGGTGCGGTTCAGTTCGTTCAGGTTGTGTTGGGTGCGAAGCCCGCGTTGCAGGATTGCTCTAGCAGCTTCTATAGAGACCGGATTCAAAATCTCCAAGTCTCATACATCGAGTCTCACCTCCAGGAAATAGAACCAAGGCAAAAGTCTAATTGGCAGTCTTCATATATGATTCCACGGCCTGCCTGCGTATCGGCAACATGATACCGAGTAATACCTGCGCGTTGCAAGCGCGAATTACACACAATCGCGAATTTGGTCCAAATCCTACGAACCGGCGCAAAGTCTCACTCACGTCCGTACGAGACAAAGCAGGCCGGGGACGAACCCCGGCCTGCCAATTTGTAACCAACGGATTTTCTGCCGACTTAGTCCTGCGCCATGGCCGGTTCTTCTGCTTTGGGACGTGACTCCGCATGGCCCCCTCGGCCTCGTCCGGGCAGGTCGAAGCGATCGAGGTTCATCACCTTGCTCCAGGCCGCGGCAAAGTCATCCACGAACGCCTGCTGCGAGTCGCTGCTGGCATAGAACTCCGCGACGCCTCGAAGTTGAGCGTTCGAACCGAAGACCAGATCGACCTGCGTGCCCGTCCATTTCAAAGCGTTGGTCTTCCGATCGTGCCCCTCGAGCACGCCTGGCGAGGTGGTGGACTTCTGCCACTTCGTGTTCATGTCCAGCAGGTTCACAAAGAAATCGGTGGTTAATGTTCCAGGCCGCTTGGTGAAAACGCCATATGGCGTCCCGCCAAAGTTGGCGCCCAGCGCACGCAGCCCACCGATGAGAACCGTCATCTCGGGAACCGTCAACGTGAGCAGGCACGCTTTATCCACCAGGAACTCAGCAGCCGATGGCTCCAGACCCGGCTTGATGTAATTGCGGAACCCGTCGGCGATCGGCTCCAGCACGGCAAATGAGTGCGCATCGGTCTGTTCTTCGGTTGCATCCGTGCGCCCCGGCGCAAAGCTCACCTTCACGGTAAAGCCGGCCTTCTTTGCCGCTTCCTCGATAGCTGCATCGCCACCAAGAACAATCAGGTCGGCGAGCGAGACTTTTTTCCCGCCGGATTGCGAACTATTGAATTCCTTCTGAATCGCCTCCAGCTTCTGAAGGACCTTCGCCAACTCAGCCGGCTGGTTCGCTTCCCAGTCCTTCTGCGGCGCCAAACGAATGCGCGCCCCGTTCGCTCCCCCGCGTTTGTCGGTGCCGCGGAAGGTTGAAGCCGACGCCCACGCGGTGGTCACCAGTTGCGCAATGGAAAGCCCCGATGCAAGAATCTTGGCCTTCAAGGCCGCAATATCCTGCGCATCGATCAATGGATGATCCACTGCGGGAACCGGGTCCTGCCAGATCATCGGCTCGGCGGGAACCAGCTTGCCAAGATACCGCGCATGAGGCCCCATGTCGCGGTGCGTCAGCTTGAACCATGCCTTGGCGAAAGCGTCTGCCAACTCCTCTGGATGCTCAAGGTACCGCCTCGAAATCTTCTCGTAGACCGGGTCCAAGCGCAAGGACAAATCGGTCGTAAACATGATGGGAGCGTGCTTCTTCTTGGGGTCGTGAGCGTCCGGCACCTTGTCCGCTCCGGCTCCATTTTTCGGAGTCCATTGCTGAGCGCCGGCGGGGCTCTTGGTCAGTTCCCATTCATAGCCGAACAGGTTCTCCAGATAGTTGTTGTCCCACTTCACCGGGTTGGTGGTCCATGCGCCTTCCAAACCGCTGCTGATGGTATCTACGCCTTTGCCGGTGCCAAAGCTGTTTTTCCATCCCAAGCCTTGCTCTTCAATGCCGGCAGCCTCGGGCATTGGACCCACATACTTGTTGGGATCGGCGGCGCCATGCGCCTTGCCGAATGTGTGTCCGCCGGCAATCAGGGCCACAGTCTCCTCGTCGTTCATGGCCATGCGCGCAAAGGTCTCCCGAATATCCCGCGCCGCAGCCACCGGATCCGGCTTGCCGTTTGGCCCTTCCGGATTCACATAGATCAGGCCCATTTGAACGGCGCCCAGAGGATTGGCAAGCTCACGGTCGCCGCTGTAACGCTCATCCCCCAGCCACGTACTTTCGGGTCCCCAATAAGTTTCATCCGGCTCCCAGATGTCTTCGCGCCCGCCGCCGAAGCCGAAGGTCTTCAGGCCCATCGAATCGATGGCTACGTTGCCCGCAAGAATCATCAGGTCGGCCCAGGAGAGCTTCTTGCCGTACTTCTGCTTGATGGGCCAAAGCAGGCGGCGCGCCTTGTCCAGGCTCACGTTGTCGGGCCAACTGTTGAGGGGGGCGAACCGCTGCGCTCCGGCGCCCGCGCCGCCGCGGCCATCGGCGATGCGATAGGTGCCTGCGCTATGCCATGCCATGCGAATGAAAAACGGCCCGTAGTGTCCGTAATCCGCGGGCCACCAGTCCTGCGAGCTGGTCATCAGGGCATGCAGGTCCTCGACCACGGCATCCAGGTCGAGAGTCTTGAACTCCTCGGCATAATTGAATTCGTCGCCCAGAGGATTGGATTGTGATGATTGCTGTTGCAAGATTTTCAGGTTCAGTTGGTTCGGCCACCAATTTGCGTTGGTCGGGGTTCCAGCCGCTGTGTGTTTGAGCGCGCCGTTTGTGACCGGGCACTTCGCTTCGCTTGACACGGTTACCTCCTTATGGCTGTTTACCGCATTTGATGCACGAATCGACATAGAGTTTGGCCTGGGTCAATGAAATAAATATGGAAATAGGATCGGAACAGCCCAGAAAAGCCCGTTCTACGGTCTCGGATTTCCAGAGAGCGCCGCGGCCCGCTCGCTGGCCCTGAGAGCATCGGCCGCTCGCCCCTGAAGCTCGTAGAAGTGCGCCAGTTGGTTCCAGTAATTCGGATTCTGAGGCGCCAGCGCCACCGCCTGCTCTTCAAAAGACGCCGCCTTGGCCAGATCGCCCGTGGCGCTCCATGCCAGTGCCTGGCCATTGTCTGCCTCGGCCACTGCCGGATTCGGAGCCCCTGCCGGCGTGGCGCGCGGCACCCTGTCGAACGCCTCCATCGCATTCCCGGGTTTTCCGGCATCCAGGTAGGTGTATCCCAACGCCAGCAGCGGGCCTGATGGATCGGGCGAGATCGCCGCCAGGTGCTCCAGCGCATCGATAGCGGCAGGAATACGGCGTTGGGTGCGGTACAAGTCGGCAAGTACTGACCAGGTAGGCACCCTGTCTTCCAGGGCGGCCGATTGCAACAAATCTCGTTCCGCTTCGCCGGTTTGGCCCGCCGCCATAAGCGCTCTCGCCCGAATGTACCAGAGCGCCGCGCTGCCGCTGAAGACATTCAGGGCGTGGGTGCTCGCATCCAACGCTTCCGGGCTGCGATTCAAAGCCAACAGCACGGCGGCGGCATTTGCCCAGCGATTAAATTCCGCTCCCCGATCGCTGGATTTGGGCGCGGTGGGAAGCGGCGTGGTGGCGCAATCAACAGGAAAACGATCGATGAGCGCCTGCGTCGCCGCCTGCCGCCGCACAAAGACCGCCGACACCTCGTCAAAATACACCGGCCGCCAGTTCTCGTCGCTGCAAAAGTGCGGCAGCACCGCGGCAGCTTGCGTCAAGCCGCCATAGCGCGGCAGCGAAAACAAAATCGCGTTGATGCCGTAAGTTTCCGCCGTCTGCTGCCACACCGTCGACTCGGGCGGCGATAGCTGGATCTGCTGCAGGCGGTCGAGTGAGTCCGGCCCAAAGGGAATAGCGCGACCGTCGATGAAATCCTTGTACTTGGCGTCCAGCCTCCACAGCAGGAAGCCTCCTGTTTCGTAGCCATTGAAGACTTGAGGAGGCAGATTCTCGCGCTCAATAAATTCCATCGCGCGCTCAGGAAACCACCACGAGAGCCCGGTGCCGAAGGTAGTGATTTCGTCGCGGCTCAGGTAATAGCGATTGCTGACCAGGTCCGCCGACCGCACGGTCGCAAGCAGGATGATGGCCGCAGCCACCACTCCCGCAATGAACGTCGCCAACTGCTTGTCGCGGAACCGCGACCGAATCTTCCCGAGTTCCGCGGCCAGCACCGCGCCTCCAACCACAACGACAATGCTCGCCAGGATTGACATGTAGCGGATATGCAGCATCGTCATCCCCAGCGAACCCGCAAGCAGGATGGCGGCAGGCCATTGCCGGCGAAACACAGCCACAAGCACGGCCGCGGCGGCAGCCAGCAGCACCCACCAGGTCGAACTCCCCGGATCGCGAAGACCCAGGGCCTGTTGCATGGAACTCGAAGTAATGGTGATGCGGGTCCACTCGGCAATGCGGATGGAGTGGACTTGCATGGCCTCTTCCTGCCTGAAGATGGCTCGATAAACGCCCCAGCCCCAGGGATTGACCAGCGTTGCCAGCACCATGGCGGCCGACCATGCAAGCAGGAGCTTAAGGCGCCGCCTTCTCTCTTCACCCGGCTGCCTGCCCAGCAGCCGGATTGCCTCTGCCACCGCGTAAAGCCCGGCGATTCCCAGCCCGGAGATAAAGCCCAGGTGCAGGTTGACCCAAACCACCATGAGAGGCGGCAAGAGCCAAATCTTGCCCGTCCCGTTTTCATAGCGCTCCCACAGAATGCTAAGAAACGCGGCGAACAGCACCACGGTAAACATGTTTGCTCGCGGAGTGGTGCGGATGGCAATGGCAGGTACGGCGACGATGGCCAGCACCGCCGCAACCGCCGAAGCACGCCGCAGCAGCAAGGCAACCGTGCCCACACAGGCCAGCGCTCCCAGCCACGAAATCAGGCTGTATCCGCCCAGGAGAAAAGCTGCATAGAAGAGCAATCCCGATCCAACCGGGTAGATCCAGGGCTGGCCCTGCGCGGTGTAAGAAAAAACGTCTGTCGAAAAGATCGCGTGATGTTCGGCAACCCAGCGCCCGCTCGCCATTTGCCAGAAAAGATCGAAGTCGCTCACCGTCCGCAAGCCGGCCAGAAGAGCGTAGGTCAGAGCCACCGCAGCGAGAACCAGGAACCAGGTCCTCCCGCGAAACCAGCGCACGAAAAGCGATGGGCCTCGATCGGCGGCCGGAAAGGGAACGACGCTCATTCTGCGCAGACCTCAATCAATAGAATGCCACGCGCTCCTCCACTCGGTGGACACTTGCCGACTTGAACGAAGCCGCTGCGGCGGCGGACGCTTCCGCGTGCGGCTGAACCGGCTTCTGTGGCTGCCGGGGTAGTTTGGGACGCAGAGAAGGAGGATTCTCTGTGAACCAACTACGTCAGCTGATGATTGAGGAGTTGCACCGCCGCAACTTCGCCGCCACCACCATCCGCACATACCTGCACGGCGTTGAGCACTTCAGCCGATACTTTCATCGCCGGCCCGATCAGCTTGGTCCGGAGCACATACGCAAGTATCAGGCAGCTCTGTTCACCCAGTTCAGGTTCAGCCCGAACACCGTCATTCTGCGTCTGGCGTCGCTGCGCTTCTTCTACATTCACGTGTTGAAGCGCGGCTGGAGTATCGCCGAGACGCCCTATCCGAAGAAGGTGCGGCACCTTCCCGGGGTACTCAGCCAGGAAGAAGTTGCGCGACTGATTGAAGCTGCGGATACACCTTTTCACCGCATCCTGCTGATGACGCTCTATGCCACCGGCGCTCGCCGCGCAGAAGCGGCCCGCCTGAAGGTCAGCGATATCGACAGCCAGCGGATGGTGGTTCATATCCACGAGGGCAAGGGTGGCAGGGACCGCGATGTCATGCTCAGCCCGAAGCTGCTCGAAGAGTTGCGCGCCTACTGGCGCGGTCTGCGCCGCAAGCCCAAGGAGTGGCTTTTCCCCGGCAACCGCTGGCACACATCCAGCCATCCTGTGACCACCAAGGTCCTATGGTCTGCCTGTCAGATCGCTGCTGAACGCGCCGGCCTCGACAACAGGCGCATTCATCCCCACACTTTGCGCCACTGTTTCGCGACTCACCTTCTTGAAGCCGGCGCCGACCTGCGTACCATTCAGATCCTGCTCGGCCATCGAGATCTTGAAGTAACGACCGTCTACCTGCATCTGTCCCAACGGCATCTCAGCGCGACCGCCAGCCCGCTCGATGCTCTCACCCTCTCTTCCCAAGGAGGACAGCAGCACAGTTGAAGAACCGGCCTCTGCTGGAGATGGCCGACATTGTTCGCTGTGCTGGACAGGCATTTGTGGAACACAGCCGCAGGTGGATCAACTGGCAACACCAAAAGGTGTTGCTGGCCATTGCGCGCTGCCGCACGGCTGCGCTGGGTGGACATCGCGATCGCTGCATCGGCTGCGGACACACGACCAGGATCTCCTACAACTCGTGCAGAAACCGGCATTGCCCAAGATGCCAGGGCAACGCGCGTCGATGCTGGCTCAAGGCGCGCGAACGGGAACTGCTGCCCACTCCCTACGTCCATGCTGTGTTCACTCTTCCCAGGGAAATGGCCCCGCTCGCCTTGCAGAACAAGCGGCTCATCTACAACCTGCTCTTTCACTCGAGCGCTGAGACCCTGCTTGAGGTCGCTCGCAATCCACGGCATCTCGGTGCCGAGATCGGTTTCTTCAGCGTGCTCCATAGCTGGAATCAGCGCCTGCAGTTTCATCCCCATATCCACTGTGTAATTGCCGCCGGCGGCCTCGCCACGGATCACTCCCGCTGGATCTCTGCCCGGCGCTCTTTCTTCCTGCCCATCGGCGTGCTCAGCCGCGTCTTCCGGGGCAAGTTCGTCGAAGGACTCCGCAACGCCTTCCATCGAGGCGAGCTCCAGTTCCACGGCAGCCTGCTCCATCTGGCCCAGCCGCGCGCCTTCGCCGCATGGCTGCGGGTGCTGTTCCGCCACGACTGGGTCGTCTACTCCAAGCGGCCCTTCGGCGGCCCGGAACATGTGTTGCGCTACCTCGGCGCCTACACTCATCGCGTCGCCATTTCCAACTCCAGGCTGGTCGCTCTCTCCGAGGGCAACGTCACCTTCCGTTGGCGCGACTCCGCCCACGGCAACAAGAAGCGGCTCATGACTCTGGCCGTGGAGGAGTTCCTGCGCCGCTTCCTGCTCCATCTGCTGCCGCCCGGTTTCGTGCGCATCCGCAACTTCGGATTCCTCGCCAACCGGAACCGCGCTACCCTGTTGCCGCTGTGCTTTCGACTGCTCGCCGGTTCACAGAAGATAGCTGCTTCAGCGACGCCGCCGTCCACTGAGCAGGTCAACTCACTCTGGAACTGCCCCGTATGCGGCGGAACCATGCACGTCGTCGAACGGCTCTCCGCTGCCCAACTCCTGCTTCGCTCTCCACCTCAACCAGACCGGTGCGCAGCATGAACCGCTATGCAAATCCTCGGCCTCTGCCCGTGCTTCGGCGCGCACGCAGATCCCTTGTCTTACCTGCCCACAGATGCTCGGCCGGATACCTCTTCAGCTCCCATCTGCCACCCCGGTGCCAACCTTCGTCGCCCCATTACACACCCAAAGAGGCAAATCATCCCCTCCTCTGCGGCTTCCTTCAGCTTCAACGCCCTGTCTGCCCAATTCAAAGTACATAGGCTTCCATGGGGGCGGCTTCCTTCAAGTCGCTGTATCAGAAGCGCCCCGCGTAGAGATCTTCTGCCTGCGCACTGTTCCGTCGCGGGGCGCTCCAGATACAGCACTAAGACCTCTGGGGACTGATGAGTCGTGGACGAGTGCATTGGCGATTATGGGTGAACCGAGGCGATCCACTAGCAACCCAACTTCTGGTAGCCTCGATGAAAGGCAAGGTCAGCTCCCATGGTCGGAGGCTTTGCATGTCCATCTTCTTTCAGGATATTCGCTACACACTCCGCCAGCTCGCTAAGTCCCCCGGCTTCGCCCTTACCGCTGTCCTCACCCTCGCCCTCGGCATAGGCGCCAACACCGCTGTCTTCAGCGTCCTGAATGCATTGCTCCTCAAGATGCTCCCCGTCAGTAACGCCCAGCAGCTCTACACGGTGAGGCTCCTCAACGGCGGCACACAACCGCCCAACACCGCCGGCACCGGCAACGGCCCCACATCGTTCTCCCTCCCCGTCTTTCAGGCATTGCGCGACCAGTCGCGCGTCTTCGCGGACCTTATCGCCCATGTCCCGCTCGCACTCGGCCAGGTTCCCGTCCGCTACGGCGACACTCCCACCACCCGCCCCGGCGAGGAAGTCAGCGGAAACTTCTTCACCGGCCTCGGCGTTCCTATGGCCGCCGGAGTCGGGTTCACTCTCGCAGACGAACAACAGCACACCGGCAAGGTCGTCCTCAGTTACGGCTTCTGGACCTCCGCCTTCTCGCGCGATCCCGCCGCCATAGGGCAAACTCTCTATATTCGTGGGCTGCCCTTCACTATTGTCGGCATCACCGCACCCGGCTTCGTCGGCGTCAATGCCGGCGCCCCCGATGACTTCTGGATCCCGCTTCAGAATCGCCCTGAACTCAACGCCTGGGGATATGCAGCCGATGAGGGCCTGCTCTACGCTTTCCCCAAATGGTGGGCGGTTCCCATGGTCGCCCGCCTCGCGCCCGGCGTCTCTCCGGAGCAGGCGTCGCGCGCCGTCCAGGGCGTCTTTTGGCAGGCCGCAACCGCGCCCCTCGGCAAGCTCGATTTCAAACAATGGCCTGCCTCCCTCGGCTTTACGCCGATCCGCGGCATCGCCGACTACGCCCACTCCTACCGCGAGCCAGTCGAGCTCATGATGGCGCTGGTCGGCCTCGTGCTGCTCATCGCTTGCTCCAACGTGGCCCTTCTCATCCTCGCCCGCTGTGCGGCGCGCCAGCGCGAGTTCGCCATTCGCATCGCCACCGGCGCAAGCTCAGTACGCATCCTGCGCCAGCTCGCATTCGACAGCTTCGCGATCGTTGTCGCCGGGGCGGGCTTCGGGTGGCTGCTCGCCACTGCCGCCACGCGCCTGCTTGCTAGCTGGGCGCGCATCGATGCCGGCCTTGTACCTGACCGCCACGTCCTCTGGTTCACCCTAGCCGTTGCGTCGCTCGTCGCCATCGCATTTTCGTTCACGCCCTTTTCGCAGACCCTGCACATCAGTCCCGATCAGGCCCTTAGGTCCACCAGTCAGACGGCAAGCCCGAACCGCCATCACACGCGTGTTGGGAATCTCGTCATCGCCTTCCAGATCGCCATGTGCTTTATCCTCCTGGTCGCCGCCGGGCTCACCGTCCGCACGCTCCTCAATTACGAACACGTCGATCTCGGCATGCAGGCCGGCCAACTCCTCATCTTCGATCTGGAAGCGCAAGGACTCACGGGCCGCGCTCAGAGCTGGTCGTATTACAACCGTCTCATGGATCGCCTGCGCGTTGTGCCCGGAGTGAAATCCTTATCGCCGGTGGTGTGGCGTCCAGGCTCAGGATGGCTGAAAAGCGGCGGGGCCAATCTGGACGGAACGATTCTCCTCGACGGCTCCGGCAGGCATGCAGACATCTCATTTAACTTCATCGGCGCGGGTTTCTTCCACACCATCGGCGTTCCCATGCTCCAGGGCCGCGAATTCGATGTCACCGACACGCCCTCAAGCAAGCAGGTCGCCATCGTCAACCAGACCTTTGCCAAACGATTTCTGCCCAACGGTGCGTTGGGGCACATCGTCGACCACGCCGAGATCGTCGGCGTTGTTCGCGACAGCAAATACAAGTTTGCAGCCGAGACCGATCGGCCAACCGTCTATTACTCGATTGCCAAGTCGGGCATGGAGGGCCAGATTACGTTTGAGGTCCGTACCTCCATGCCTCCGGTCTCGCTCCTGCCCGATATTCGCAACGCCATCCACGAGATCGATCCCAATCTCGCTCTCCAAAAGCCAATGACACAGGCCGCGCAATTCGAGCAGTCCTACACCACCCCCATGCTTTTCGCACGTCTCGCCCTGGCCTTCGGCGCGCTCGCCGTCGTGCTCGTCGCTACCGGCCTCTACGGCACGCTCACTTATCGGCTGCAGCGCCGGAGGAACGAGATTGGGGTGCGGATAGCTTTGGGGGCGATGCGGCAGGATGTGCTTCTGATGATCTTTGGAGAGAGCATGCGGATTGCAGTTATCGGCCTCGGGCTCGGCCTGCCGCTTTCGTTGCTAGTTGCGCATCTGTTGCGATCACAGCTCTACCAACTGAATGCATTCGACGCCACCAGTTTCACAGCCTCATTGGTAATCACTCTTCTTCTTTCCATCGGGTCGGCACTTTTGCCTGCCTACCGCGCAGCTCAAATCAACCCGATGGACACGATTCGGAACGAGTAGCGAGATTAGAATTCGGGATCCAGAACTCCGTGCGCCGACTCTCTTGTTAGTTCCAGCGCTCTAGCTCAAGTGGGATGGAGATAATAGGCCTAGGCGCGTTTCGAGGCCGGCCTGCAATGATCGCTCCTGAAACGTCCTAGCGTCCCGGATCAGATTTCGCACAAACCCGTGTGACCCGTTTGCAGATAATTGTGCTTCTCCGGCGCACAATCAGAATTGCGGCGAGAAAAAACCGCAACTGGAGAAACCAACATGGTCCAAGCCATCCAACCCTCCACCGCCGAGAGCCCGCTGGCAGCCTTCTCCCCAACCCCCACTCCCATAAGCGTCAAGATGAGGTGTTTTGCTCATCGGTTCTACACTTTGCCTTGTGCGTCAACCAATCTGATAACCCAGGAGGTTGCATCCCAAGCGGGCCCGCGGCCCTTAACTTAACGCTTATGACCCCTACCCCTCCCCCACTTTTGCCGCAACCACCTAAAAATAAAGGGATTAGATCGAAAAATACCCGTTTCGACCCCTCCGAACAAAGAACTTACCATCCATGCCGGGCGGCCTCGGTTCCGGCAACCGCCGCCCCCAGCGGCGAACCTCTGCCGCTGGGGGAGCTGCGCGTCGTCTACCGATCCGCCGAAGGCGCGCCGGGCTTTCCGTCCGCATTGTAGGCGGTCACGCGATACTTGATGCCGAACAGTCCCTGCGCCGGTTTGGGGTCGATCCAAGGCGTGCTCTCGTCCGTAGCGCACTTGTCGCAGACGCTCTTCCATGGGCTGGCGTCGCTGTCCTTGCGCTCGATGCTGTAGCTGACCGCACCTGCCGAACCGCGCCAGGTGAGCAGTCCCATACCCTGCATGGTAACTGCGGGAGCAGGCGGAATGGCGTGCGCGGGCACGGGAACGCCGGCCATTGCATAGGCATGACTGCGCAACAGCTCGGCGCGGGCGGCCATGTCTTCTTTGGAGTGAATGAGCGTGGTAATGCCGCCATAATAAAGAGCCCACCATTGGCCGCTCTCGCTCATCTTCGAGTATTGAGCGTTGGGGACATTCACCGGCAACGGCTGCCAGCCATAGATATCAGCGTGCGCTTGCAGCGCCCAGAAGTCGTCGCCGGAGACTTTAGGATCGGTGGCCATCGCTGTGAGCGCGGCTTGCAGATCGTTTTGCGTGGCCCAGTCGGTCACATCCCAGCCGTATTCATTGACGACGTAGACCTTGCCCTTGCCGGTGACCATGGCGGCATGCTTGGGGAAGGTTTCAGCGGTGGTTTTCTGTCCCATGTTAAACACGGCGTCCCAATGCGGGTAGTACTCCGAAGTCACGATGTCTGAAGTTTTGGCATCCAGAGCGGCGCCACTCGGATCGAAGATGAAGAAGCCGGTGTTGTCCTCATACAGGTGCTTCTTGTCGATGGACTTGATGAAGGTTCCGATGGTGTCGACCCAGGAGACATAAGGCTTCATGTCCTGGCCCGGCGAGGTGAGAGCGATCAAGACTCCGCAGGCATTGCAGTTTTCCCAGGCCATGATGGTGGGATCGTCTTTTAGCTGGATGCCGGTGAGCGTGCTCTTGTGGTTCAGCAGCGCGGCAACGTGCTTCTCAAACCGGGCAATGACCACCGGATCGGTAAAGAAATCCTTGAAACTTGCACCGGGCCGATCCTTGAAGTACTCTCCCGCGCCGCTGAGGACGCAGTCGGCGCAATCGCCATTCAGGGTCAGAATCAGGCGCAGCCCGCGGTCATGTGCGGCTTTCACGGCATAGTCGACATGCTTGAAGGCCTCGGGGTTAAACTCGCCTACTTTCGGCTCCATGCACAGGTCGCAACCTACGCTGTCACCCATGGTCTGCGAACGGATGACGCGCGCGCCCATGGCCTTGGCCGTATCCAGCGCGTCGTCCACTTCAAACTTGCTCGGATAGCGCGGCCCCATCGGATCGAGCGGTCCATATCCTTCCACGCCCAGCCATTCGATATTCGGCCCGCTGTATCTAAAGGTCTCGCCGCCCAGCGTCAGGCGCGTTCCATCGCGCTGCACAAACTCGTTGTTATGCGCCGTTTGTGCCGATGCCCTGCTGCACAAGAGGATCAGCGCCAGGGCCAGCAGGCTCCCGCTTACCATTGCCACGATTACTTTTTTGCCCCAACTCATCTGGATCTCCACCACGCCCGCGGTCCGCGCCCGGCGCACAACGCCACACCCTGGCTGCCCGATCGGGACAACGACAGTATCTTGATTTTGACAGTAACTGTCAATTGACATTTACATTCAAAATAGAGCTAGAATAGATTCATGGGTTTGCGCGAGAAAAAGGCTCAACGAAATCGGGAGCGCATTGTCAGCGAGGCGTTGGCCTTGTTTGCCCGCCATGGCTACGAGCAAACGACCATGGAATCAATCGCCGAACGGGCGGAACTGAGCCCTTCAACTCTTTACAGGTACTTTCCCAGCAAGGATCTGATCGTCCTGCAGCGATTCCTGGATTTTTCCGAGCAGTTCGCCCGGGTCTTCGCGGAACATTCACAGCATCATCCGGTGGATGAAGCGCTGGCCGAGGCCATTTTCGCGGTCCTGGAAGTGGAAGATGGCCGGTCTGCCGAGACGTTGCTGGTGCGGTCGATTATCGATGAGGCCCCGATTGCTCGCGCCCGGCTGTGGGACTACCTGGCCGAGCAGCAGCGGCAACTGGGTAAGCTAATTGCCCAGCGCCTGCGCGCCAAAGAAAGCGATCTTCGCGTCAAGCTGACGGCCCAAATGGCAATCATGATTGCCGGGATGGCTGCGGATCAATGGCGAGCGACCAGGGGCAAGCGGCCTTCCCGCGCCACCGCCGAAAACCTGATGCGCCTGCTTCAGAATCGAGAAGTCATTTTCCCCCGCCTGGCGGAGAAAAGTGCCCGCCCCAGGCAAACTGTTAAAAAGCGTTAACTTTCGCCCTCGCCTGCTTTCCCACCTATTCTTGCCAGCGAGCGAATGCCCTGCCTTGCCCGTCTTTTCATGCAAGACACTTTCCATGCGCACGCCTGTGCTGTTTATCCGGCGGGGCTCGCGTGGATGCCGTAACCTAAAAGCAGAAAACCGCCGGCGGGCGGAAAGCAAGGAGCAGCGATGAATTTCGGCAAGTGGGCACGGTTGTTGTTTGCGGCGATTCCGCTGTTGGCTGGCTGCGCGGGATTCTGGGACGCGCCAACCAATTCCAGCGGCGGCACCACCGCAACAACCCTTTCCAGCGGCAACTTTTACATCCTGAACAAAGGCACAACCGCCAGCCAGATTTACGGCTTCTCCATCGTTTCCGGCAAGTTGACCGCGCTTAGCGGCAGTCCATACGTTGTTACCGGCGTAGCCTTTTCCATTGCCCCGGATCCGACTGGCAGCTTTCTTTATGTAAGCTCCACCGCCGGCGTTTTCATCTACACCATTAATTCCACCACCGGCGCGCTGACCCAAGGCGCCCAGATTTCGCAAGACACGATTGCCGAGGCAATCGCAGTCGACCCCGGCGGCGCATGGCTCGTTGAGGCCCTGGGAACAGGCGTTCTCAATGCCATTCCCATTACGTCCACCGGCGCTTTTGACAATGGCGGGACCCGAGTGGAGCAGCAGATGGTCATGGGCGGCATACAAGTGCAGCAGATGGTTTTCGCTCCCAACCATACGTTTCTGGCGGTGGCCTTGGGTTCGCTCGGCACCCAGGTATTCCCCTTCACGTCCAGTGCGGTATCCAGCCCCATTGGAAACGCGCTGACCCCGACTATCAATCCAACCAACACAGCCAATACCGGGGCGGCCATTGCGGTATCGGTTGATCCCCAAAGCCGTTTCCTGTATATCGGGGAAACGGCCGCCTTCTCGTCCACAACCAATTCCGGCGGCTTGCGCGCATTCTCGGTGTCCGCGGCGAACCCTTTGGCAGTCACAGAGCTCTCTGGCTCGCCTTACGCGAGCGGCGGAACCGGCCCGCATGCCATCCAGCCCAATGCAGCGGGCGACTATGTCTATGTGGCCAGTTGGCAAGGAAGCTCGGACGGCCTGATCACTCCCTTCCAGGTATCCAGCTCCGGATCCACTTACAAGCTCACCGCGCTGAGCAACACCATCGCTACCGGGATTGAGCCCTTCGGCATGGCAGAAGACAACCTGGGACACTTTATGCTGGCGGTGAACGGCGGCGGCAGCCCCACTCTCAACGGATACATCTTCGACACCACCACCGTGGGTAAACTGGACCTGACCCACGCCGACTCAACGGCATCCAGCCCCATCGCCATTGTGGCAGCGCCGTAAAGAAGGGGTCAGATGCCAGGGATCAGAGATCAGTTTTCGTGCCAGGGGAGCCGCAGAAGGCGATGTCGGCCAAGCAGGAGGGCTGGTTCCCGAAGTTTTATCTCTGACCTCTGATCCCTGATCTCTGATCTCCGATCTCTGATCTCTGCAAAATGCTATCCTAAAGAAGATCGCCACCGGCTGTGTTCACGCTTAGATCAAGTCCATTTCCCGCACTCGCCTGTCGCCACAGCATGCGCGCTTCGTTGTGGCTCATTCCCTTTTTCCTTTTATTGGCAGCAGGATGCAGCCGGTTCCGTCATGAGCACCATGAGACTGTGTATGTCTCCGCGCGGCAGATGTATCTGCATGACCGGGTGGCCGCGGTCTCAAATCGTGTGGCACAGGTGGTCAACGGACAGCCACTCGAAGTGCTGGAGCACGGCCGCCGCTTCCTCAAGGTCAAGACGCAAAAAAATGAGATTGGCTGGATCGAAGAGCGGGCAGTGATTGACGCCAAAACCTTCGCCGCCTTTGACGACCTGGCCAGCAAGCACAAAGCCGACACCGTGGTAGCCAACGGCACCCTCCGCGACGATATTTACCTGCACGTGCTGCCCGGCCGGGAGACGGAACGCTACTACCTGCTGGCCGGCAACTCCAAGGTGCAACTGCTTGCGCGCGCATCGGTTCAAAAGGGAGCCGCGCCGGGGGTAAATCCAGCGCCAAAGTCCGCCGCTGCTGCATCGGCTGCCGGCGCAAAGCCCGCACCGGCTTCAAATGCCGCTGCCAAAACGGCCGCGCCAAAGCCAACGCCGCTTCCCGCGCAACCCGCGGCTGAACCGCCTCCCATGGAAGACTGGTGGCTGGTGCGCGACGGCGCAGGCCACGCCGGTTGGCTGCTGGCCGGCCGCGTGGATGTGGACGTGCCCGACGAGGTTGGCCAGTATGCCGAGGGCCAGCGCATTGTGGGCGCTTATGTGCTTGCCAAGATCACCGATCCCGAGGCCACCACTCCCAACCAACAGGTTCCCGAATACGTCACTGCCCTGAGCCCGCCCAAAGCCGGCTTGCCCTTTGATTTCGACCAGGTGCGCGTCTTCACCTGGAGCATCCATCATCATCGCTATGAGACGGCCTTCCGTCTGCACCCCATCGAAGGCTACTTGCCTTTGAAGGTCAGCATGCAACCTGTGGCAGGCGGCAGCGTACCGGTGTTCAGCTTTCTCATCGCCGATGGGACTGCCTTCACAACCGATCCCACCACCGGCGTTACGCGGCCCACTGTGACTCGCACCATCTCTTACCAGATGGTGGATACGCGGGTCATGCGCATCGGCCCCGACCTTGCCTCCATTCCCATCACCCACACCGCAGACACCAAACCCAAGTCCGGCAAGCCTGCCAAAAAGAGCCACAAGTAGCCGGATCATTCGCACGTCCCATGCCGTCTTCACTTCATAACTCTGCCGCCCTTTGCTGTAGCATCCAGTTATGATTGCGGGTGTGTCGTGGGTGTGGTGGCTGGGGTTTCATGCGGCTGTGGCCGCAGTGCTTTTAGCCGGGTCGCTGTTGCCCGGGCAGAAGCTCCAAACCCGCAACGCCCAAATCGCTCAATGGCTGTGGACCGCGACGCTGGTTCTGGGCGCGTTTGCATTCGCAGGGTGGATCACCGTCACCAAGGGACATGTGATGGCGCTGGAGTTCGTCGCCGGTTACGCCATTGAGACGTCGCTTAGTATCGACAACCTCTTCGTCTTCCTGGTTCTCTTTCAGGGCTTCCGCATCAACCACCAGCGCCAGCACATTTCGCTGATGTGGGGCATTGCCGGTGCGGTGGTATTGCGCGCGCTGTTTATCCTGGCCGGCATTACCCTGCTCAGCCGCTTCGAATGGATCACCTGGATCTTCGGCCTGCTGCTTTTATACGCGGCATGGAAACTGTTGCGCGGCGGCTCGGCGCACACGGTCATCCCGGAGTGGATTCGCCGCATGCAGCCCGCCAAAGGCTCACTGCTGCCAGTCATTCTGGCCGTCGAGTTCACCGACGTGCTCTTTGCCATGGACTCCATTCCTGCCGTTCTGGCCGTCAGCCACAATCCCTTCGTGGTCTACACGTCAAATATCGCCGCCATCCTCGGCCTGCGGTCACTGTATTTTGTGCTTGCCGACATGCTCGACCGGTTCCGCTATCTGCACTATGGGCTGGGCGCCATGCTGGCCTTTGTCGCGCTCAAGATGCTGGGCGCTCGATGGATTGAAGTGCCCATTACGCTGTCGCTGGTGGTGATGGGAGTCATTCTCGCGGTATGTGCTCTGGCATCGTGGGTCGCCGGAGTCCGGGAACAGAAACTCGCAAAGAGGGCATAGTCCCTAGTCCCTTGCAAACCTACCACTCTTTGAAGACGACTGCTCCATCCGGTTCGAACGCCGAGTGCTTCTGGAAGTGCTCATCGTCGCGCTTGGGAAAATCGTTGCGGAAATGCGCGCCGCGGCTCTCAGTCCGGGCCATTGCGGAGTGCAGAATGGCGCGAGCCACGCGGCTCATGGCTTGGCCTTCGGCCAACCGCCGGCTTCCCTTCCCTGCCGCGGCTATCTGGGCCAGTCCTTCCGCGCAGGCCTCCTGTGCGGCAAAGCCTTGGCGCAAGGTCGCTTCCTCGCGCAACAAGCCCGCATAAGCCCACATGGAGGTTTGCAGCCGGGCGATGATGCTCTCCAGTTCAGTTTCTTCCGTGTGCGAAAGCGGCGTGGCAGAAGAAACAGCGGAGTCAGCCGCCTGCAAAACCAGATCGTCGTCCAGCATGCTGAAGGCGGCACGCGCGCCAAACACCAGCCCTTCAAGCAGCGAGTTCGATGCCAGCCGATTGGCGCCGTGTACGCCGGTGCAGGCGGCTTCGCCTGCCGCATAGAGTCCACGCAAATTGGTGCGGCCCGTAAGATCGGTCTTGATTCCGCCCATCAGGTAATGCGCTGCCGGACGCACAGGAATGAGGTCGCGGGCAAGGTCGAGCCCATAACGCTCCAGCGTCCCGCTGATGCCGGGGAAGCGCTGGTGCAAATCGATTCCACGGATGTGCCGCAGATCAAGATGGACCAGCCGTGTCTCGCCGGGCCTGGTTCCCATTCCTTCGCGCGTAATGGCCCGCGCCACCACGTCGCGCGGAGCCAATTCCAGCAGCGGATGATAGCGCTCCATAAAGCGCTCGCCGCGATCGTTGCGCAGGTAGGCGCCCTCGCCGCGCAAAGCTTCAGAGAGCAGAAAGCGCGGCGCCCCGGCCAGTGACAGCGCGGTCGGATGAAACTGGTAAAACTCCATGTCAGACAGCGTGGCTCCGGCCTGTGAGGCCAGGGCGATGCCGTCACCGGTAGCCACGGCGGGATTGGTGGTGTCGCTGTAAACCTGTCCCGCACCGCCCGCAGCAATCAGCACGGCGCGTGCGTTCATCCGTGTGTGATTGCCTTCGCGGTCCAGCAGGTCGACACCGATCACGCGGTCGCCATCCACCACGAGTCCCGTCACCGTGGTCCATTCGGCAAATCGTATGCGCTTGTGTACCCCAGCGAAGGCGGCCAGCGAGCGGCTGATTTCCGCTCCCGTCGCGTCGCCGTTGGCGTGCAGAATACGCGGCAGAGAGTGCGCTCCTTCGCGCGTGCGCAGCAGTTCGCCGGCCTTGGTATCAAAAGCCGCGCCCCACTCAATCAGTTCCGCCACCCGAACCGGTCCCTCGGCCACCAGCACCTGCGCCGCGGGGCGGAACACCAGTCCGTCGCCGGCGTTTACCGTGTCTTCAAGGTGCAGCGCAACGTCCTCGTCGCCTTCCATGGCCACGGCAATGCCGCCCTGCGCATAGTGTGTGTTTGACTCGGCCACCGACTCCTTGGTGACCACCAGAACCTCGCCATGACGGGCCAGTTCCACTGCCGCGCGCAGCCCGGCCACGCCCGCTCCCATTACCAGAAAATCCACTTGAGACATGCTTGCCATGAACGATTAGGCTAACACCACGGGGCACAGCGAGTATCAGGCTGGTCGATTGCGGGAAGCGAATGCAGCATCGCCGCCTCTACGGCTCATCGATCAGAAAAATCATCGGACACCTGGCGGTGACAAAGTGTAAGCTGGCTTGCAGACTCCTTGAAACGGCCTGACGGATGACGGTTCTCCTGCCGGTCACGTCAAGGCGTCGTCCCGCTTCAATGCGAACGCAAAGAGAGGTTCAGTTCGAATGGATCTAGCCGCGCACATATCCCCGGACGCCATCAAAATTGTCCTGGTCCTTTTCCTCTCCTTCCTCATCGGGCTCGAGCGCGAAGAGCGGAAAGGTGCGGGACGCTCGTACTCCTTCGGCGGAGTGCGCACCTTCCCGCTGATCGGCCTGGTCGGCTACTCCTCGGCCGTGGTTTCGGGGCCCCAGATGCTTCCCCTGGCGGCTGGTTTTCTAGTCATCGCCTCGTTCCTGCTTTTGTCTTACTGGCACAAGCTCTCCACCGCCGAGCCCGCTGGAGTCACCACCGAAATGTCGGGTCTGGCCACTTTCCTGGTGGGAGCGCTCGTCTGTTATGGGCATCTCTGGATCGCCACCACTCTGGGCGTCGCCAGCCTGCTTTTCCTCGATCTCAAGGAAGTCCTTGAGAAGCTGGCGGTGCGCATCGCCCCGGTTGAGATTCTCACCTTTACCAAGTTTCTCTTCCTGAGCGCGGTAATCCTGCCCATTTTGCCGCGGCAGGAATACACCCAGTTCCACATCAACCCATTCAAGACCTGGCTTGTCGTTGTCGCCATCAGTTCCATCTCCTACCTCAGTTATGTTTTGCAGAAAATGACCAAGGGCCAGGGTGGAATTGTGCTGGCGGCGTTGCTCGGCGGCGCTTATTCCTCCACCGTCACCACTGTCGTGTTAGCGCGGCGGGCGGCGCGCGAAAATCGCCCCCATCTCTTCGCCGGCGGCATCCTCATCGCTTCCGCCATGATGTATCTGCGCATGGTCATCCTGCTGGCGCTCTTCAACCGGGACCTGATGCTGATGCTCTACATTCCGTTTCTTGTCCTGGCCGGCGTGGCCGTCGCAGTCGGCTGGCTCTGGACCCGCCGGGCAGACCAGGATGCACAGAATTTACAGCCCGAGGCCGAGCCCAAGAATCCGCTGGAGTTGCTTACGGCGTTTCTTTTTGCTGCGCTGTTCCTGGCCATGCTGATTGCTACCCAACTAGCCGTCACTTATCTGGGAAGGACGGGCGTAAACAGCCTGGCTGTCCTGATGGGAGTCACCGATGTAGACCCCTTCATCATGGGGCTCACCCAAGCCGCGGGCACGTTGACCCCTCTAAAAGTTGCGGCCGCCGCTGTGGTCATCGCCACCGCCAGCAACAACATCGTGAAAGGCATCTATGCGTACAGCCTGGCCGATCGCAAGACCGGCCGACAAAGCCTGCTGATGCTTGTGGTCCTGGCGGCAGTGGGCTTGATTCCGCTGTTCTGGCTGGGATAGGCAGCGGGCTGAACGCCCGATTTGAAAGGGGCACGGCTGAAGCCGTGCCCTTTCAAAGCAATCGCGTCATTCCGCAGCTCGCCTAGTCCAACTGCCAGGAAGAAGTGATCGGCGTTCCCGGCCGCAGCATGGCCACCACCGGGCAAAGCTGGTCTTCCGCAAAGTGGACCGCACGCTCAACCGTTCCCGGGTCAAGCGCCTCGCCGCGCAGGTGATACACCAATTCAATCGCCGTCATCACCGTCGGATGCTCTGCGCGGCGCTCGGCGCGGGCTTCCACTTCGAGGGAATCAACCTTCGCCCCCAGTTTGCGGCAGAGAACCAGGTGGAGCGTGCTCGCGGCGCAGCCCGCCAAGCTGGCCAGCAACACTTCAAGCGAGGTGGGGTCTCGACCGTCAGCGGCGGGATAGTCCATTTTGAGGACGTGTTCGCGAACATGCACGTCAACGCGCATCTCGCCAAGGTGGACGGCGCGGGCAGAGAGATCGGTACGCATGGCAGGCCTTTCAGCTGAGAATGCAGAAATGTTAGCAGGCAGATGCCGTTGTTGTGGAGCGAATGTTGATGCCCACCCGGCGAACGATTCGTTCGTTGCAATTCGCTTCGACTCTGAAGACGGCCGATGGGACTACGATGCAAAACCCATTTCGATGACGACTGGCGGCCCGACCATCGGGCTTTTACGCCTGTCCTCTCTCAACACTGCGGGTGCCCCATCCTTCGCTTTTTTCTAGCGAAGGGTGGGATTCACCGAACTCCTCTTGCCAACATTCGCTCTGCCTCTCTTTTCCGCGCTCACCGCCGCAAATTAACCTTCGCCAGATCGATGATTTCGTTGCCGCGGCCATCGAGAACGGCTTTGATCATGAACAGGCTGAAGCCCTTCACCTGATCGACCGTAATCGAGGGCGGCATGGAAAGCTCCTGACGACTCACAATCGCTTCAATCAGGGCCGGCCCGTCATAGGCCAGCGCCTGTTCAATCATCGGCTTCACCTGTTCCGCAGTTTCGGCCCTCAGTCCAAGAATCCCCGCGGCCTCGGCCATCTTCGCGAAGTTCGGATTGTGCAGATCGGTCGCGAAATCGAGAATGCCCGCAGCCTTCATTTCCAACTCAACAAAGGCCAACGAACTGTTGTTGAAGACAATCAACTTCACAGGCAGGTTCAACTGTCGAAGCGAGAGCAGATCGCCCATCAGCATGGCCAGGCCGCCGTCTCCCGACAAGGATATGACCTGGCGGCCGGGGTGGCTGATTTGCGCTCCTATGGCCTGCGGCAGCGCATTGGCCATGGAGCCATGCACGAAAGAACCCAGCAATCTGCGCTTGCCGTTCATCGTTAAATAACGCGCGGCCCAGATGGTTGGCGTACCTACATCGCAGGTGAACACCGCGTCTTCCGCCGCCAGCTCATCCAAAACTTTGGCAATGTATTGCGGATGGATCGGCTTTTCTCCGGGCTCGCCGGTGGCCAGATCGTCAAGGTCTCTGCGGGCCTCGGCATAGTGCTTGAGCGAGGTGCTCAGGTGTGCTCCATCCGATTTTGAGCGGAGATGCGGGTTGAGTGCGGCAATGGTCGATTTCACATCGCCCACCAGTCCCAGGTCGACCTTTGCACGGCGCCCAATCTGCTCGCCGCGAATGTCGATTTGGATAATGGTCGCGTCCTGCGGATAAAACTGCTGATAAGGAAAGTCGGTTCCCAGCATCAGCAGCGTGTCGCAATTCATCATGGCGTGGTAGCCGGATGAGAAGCCGAGAAGCCCCGTCATGCCCACACTGAAGGGGTTTTCGTATTCAACAAACTCTTTGCCGCGCAGGGCATGCACGATGGGCGCCTGCAGGTTCCCCGCCAGTTCCATCAACTCGCGGTGAGCGCCGGCGCAGCCTGCTCCAGCCAGAATCGTGGTCTTTTTGGAGTCGTTCAGCATGCCCGCAAGGGTTGCGATTTCATCTTCGGAGGGGCACACGGTGGGCTTCGCATCGTGAAAATGCAGGCGCGGTCCTTGTTCAGTAGCCTCCCGCAAGGCCACATCGCCCGGGATGACGATCACCGCAACGCCACGTTGCGAGATCGCCGTTTGCATTGCAATCTCCAACACGCGCGGCATCTGTTCGGGTTGCGAAACCGTTTCGCAATAGTGGCTGCATTGCGCAAACAGGTGTTCCGGATGGGTCTCCTGAAAGTACCCGCTGCCCATTTCATCGCTGGGAATTTGCGCGGCAATGGCAAGCACAGGAACCCGGCTGCGGTGACAGTCGTAGAGTCCGTTGATGAGATGCAAATTCCCGGGTCCGCAGCTGCCGGCGCACACCGCCAGTTTCCCTGTGAGATGCGCTTCGGCGCCGGCGGCAAAGGCTGCCGTCTCTTCATGCCGCAGATGGATCCACTCCAGTTGGCCCTTTGCCCTGATCGATTCGGTGATGCCGTTCAGCGAGTCGCCCGAGACACCGAAAATCCGCCTCACGCCCGCCTCGGCCAGCACGTCCACCAATAGTTCTGCTACTCTCTTTCTCGCCATCACGACCTCCTTCGCCGGGGAACAGCGCAACAATTCCATTGAAACCTGAGTCTTCCCTCTTCGCTCCGGTTACGAGCCAATATAAACCGCTGCCCCTCGCCGGGTACGGTTCATTCAGACCCGTTTCTATCCTCCGGAACCAAATCGCCTCCGAGCGCCTGCCATTCGCCCCGCAGGCTTTAGGATAAGAGCAGCGTGCAAACCATACGAGTAGACACACCTTCGGCGAAGTATGACGTGATAGCGGGCGGCGGCGTCATCGGTTCGCTCGGCCCGCGCATTGAGCGGGTTTTGGGCAAATTGCCGCGCCGCGTCTTCGTGCTCACTTCGGCACCCATTTGGGCCTTGTGGGGGCATTGCATGCAGCAGTCCTTTCCGCATGCTCCAGTGGTGCTATTTCTTGAGCCCGGCGAAAAATACAAGACCCTGGCCAGCGTTGAGCGTCTGCTGCGCGAGATGGCGGTGGCGGGCGGCGATCGCGGTAGCCTGCTGATCGCTTTTGGCGGCGGAATCGTGGGCGACGTCGGCGGCTTCCTGGCCGCGATTTACATGCGCGGCATTCCCTATATCCAGGTGCCCACCACGTTCCTTGCGCAGGTGGACTCGTCCGTCGGCGGCAAGGTGGGCGTCAACCTGCCCGAGGGCAAAAACCTGGTCGGCAACTTCCACCATCCCCGCGCTGTCTTTGCCGATATCGGAGTGCTGGGTACGCTGCCCGAGCGCGAACTCAAAGCCGGCCTCATGGAGAGCGTAAAGGCGGGCATCATTCGCGACCGCGCGCTGGTTCGCTACATGGAGCAGAACGTGGACGAGGTGCTGGGGCGCGATGCGAAGGCTCTGGAAAAAGTGATCTCTGCATCGATCCGCATGAAGGCGGAAGTGGTGCATCAAGACGAGCGCGAGGGTGGGCTGCGCATGATCCTGAACCTGGGTCACACCGTGGGCCACGCGCTGGAGCAATCCACAGGCTACAAACTGCTGCTCCACGGCGAGGCGGTAGGCTGGGGTATGGTGGCCGCGCTTTACATCGCCCGCCAGCGCGGAAGCATTACCAAATCCCAGTTTGAACGGCTTGAGAATTTGATTCACCTCTACGGGCCACTGCCTGCGCTCAAACTCCGCGTCCCCAAAGTGGTCGCGGCCACGGGCGGCGACAAGAAGAACATCGGCGGGGTCAGGCGCTTCGTGCTGCCAGTCGGAATCGGCGATGCTGGCGTAGTAGAAGACGTCACCGCGGCTGAACTTGAAGCGGCTGTGGGGTACATGCTGGAGCAGGCGAAGGAGCCGCGAAGCTAACTGGGACTTGCGGTTTCCCGCCCTAGGCACAAAAACAAAAACGCGCCGAGGGTGGGGCACCCGTCATTTGTGGGCAGCGAAGAGCAAAGACGCAGGTCCTTCGACTCGCTCCGTTCGCTCCGGATGACAGTTCCGTTCACTCAATGAACTGCGAGGCAGCGCTGAATGACGACAACCGGAGCCAAGCCGCAAGGCGCCGAAGATGAAGCCAGTGCGGCGCAGGCCGTGCAGCAGATGTTTGACGCCATCGCTCCGCGCTACGACCTGCTGAACCACGTGCTCTCAGCCAACGTGGACCGGCTCTGGTGGCGGCGCACGGCACGGCGCTTCAGAACCGTGCTCGCCAACCCCGATGCCGCCGTGCTCGACATCTGCTGCGGCACCGGTGATATGACCATGGCTCTTCTGAAGCTTCGTCCAAAAGGCGCGCGACCGGTGTTGGCGGCGGACTTCGCCCGTGGCATGTTGAGCCGCGGCGCGCAGAAGTTTGCCACACGCAAGCCGGGCCAGGCCGGCGCAATCGCCATCGAAGCCGACGCGCTCCATTTGCCGCTGCCATCGCGGTCACTCGATCTGATCGTGACCGCATTCGGCTTCAGAAATCTGGCTAACTACGAGGCGGGCCTCTGCGAGTTTCATCGCGTGCTCAAACCGGGCGGCCAGTTGGGCATCCTGGACTTCAGTGAGCCCGGCGGCTTGATTGGCAAAGCGTACGCCGTCTACTTCAGGCGGGTGCTTCCGGCCATTGGACGCGCCATCTGCGGTAAAGACGGCCCTTACAGCTATTTGCCCACGTCGGTGGGCAACTTTCCGTCGCCGCCCGCCATGCTGCGCCTGATGCAGGCGGCGAACTATGAGCAGTGCGGCTGGCAGCCTTACACCTTCGGCATCGCGGGGTTGTACACGGGTATGCGCCCGGTTGTAGCCTAAGAAGACCATGACACCCGACGCCAGCAGTGCAGCCGGTTTTTCCGCTCAAAAGCGGCGGGTGGCGCTGGTCTCCATGCTCGCCGCACTGGCCATGACGCTGCTCAAGCTAGCGGCAGGATTGTTGTCGGGATCGCTGGGCGTCCTGTCTGACGCGGCTCACTCCGGGCTGGACATGATCGGCTCGGCCCTCACGTTTTTCTCGGTGCGCGTCTCAGACAAGCCGGCCGACGAAGACCACACCTACGGTCACGCCAAGTTTGAGAATCTCTCGTCGTTTGGCGTCGTCCTTCTCATGGCCGTCTCCAGCGGATGGATCATCTGGGAAGCAGTCGAGCGAATCAGGCACTCCGTTGAATTGCGGCACTCGGTGTGGCCGGTGCTGGTCGTACTCACATCCATCGCCGTAGACTTCTGGCGTTCGCGGCAGTTGCGGGCGGTTGCCGAGCGCACCGGTTCTGCCGCGCTGGCCACGGATGCGTTTCACTTTGCCAGCGACATCTGGTCCTCGATGGCGGTGCTTTGCGGGCTGGGCGCCAGTTGGGTGGGATCGCACTATGGAATTGACGCGCTGCGATACGCCGACCCGCTGGCGGCCGTCGTGGTGTCGTTGCTGATTCTGCGCCTCACCATTCGCCTCGGCCGTGAGGCGGTGGACGTGCTGCTCGACCAGATTCCCGCCGAAACGCGCCAGCAGCTTCTGGCCGAAGTCGAAAGTGTCCCCGGTGTCCTGGCCGTGGAACAGGCTCGCGTGCGCCGTGCCGGTGCGGCTTACTTTGCCGACCTCACGCTGGCGCTGCCGCGCAACTTCACCTTTGAGCACACCGGCGAGCTGGTGCGCGCGGCCACCGATGCCGTTCATCGCGCCCTGCCTGAGGCAGACGTGGTCATCCATACCCTGCCGCGCCAGGCGCGTGCCGAGAGTATCTTTGACCGCGTGCGCGCCGTGGCTGCGCGCAACAACGTCAGTGTGCACGAGTTAAGCGTGCAGTCGCACAACGGCCGCTTGCGTGTGGAGCAACACCTGGAGCTGAACGAAGACCTGCCGCTGCTTGCCGCGCACGAATTTGTGACCACCATGGAGGCCGAGATCCTGCGTGAGGTTCCGGAGATCGACTTCGTGCTGACCCACATCGAAAGCGAACCGGCCACTATCGAGCAACCCCAGGAGATGGTGGAAGAGAACCGCAAGATCGAGCGCGCGTTGTTGGCCACCGCGGGGCTGATTCAAGAGATTGTGGATGTGCATGAAATCCTGGTAGGCCGGACCGGCGAGCACATTTACCTCTCCTGCCATTGCACGCTGCCCGACGACCTGACCATGCACCGGGTTCACGAGGTAATCACTGCGCTCGAAGATCGATTCAAGCTCGATTGTCCCGAGGTCTACCGGGTGACGATTCACCCCGAGCCGGTGACGGACAACTTACGCTAAGGCGGGATCGGACACCGTACACTGTTCGCAGGCAAGTGAATCGTTTAACCCTGAACTGGGAGGTAAGGTCGATGCTGACCCATGATTCCATCCGAAACAGGAGCGCGTTTAACATGTCAAACGCGCTTCTCGCCGGCGCATTCCTTCTCATGTGTTTGTGCGAGGCCTATATGATTCGCGGCCTGTGGTTCAGGTTGCCAGATTCTCATCATCACGGAATGCGCGGTTCGGATTTGCCCTTCCTGATTTGGATTCCCTGCATCGCAGGCATCGTGCTGCGATTCGCAATTGAGAAGAGATTGAAGAAGGACGAGATCGGGGTGCTTGGCGCTGTTGCCATCAATAATATTGTCGGCGGACTGTTGTTGGTGTCGTACCTCCTGATGGCGCGGCTGGCACAGGTAGCTTTCAATTGAGGCGCGACGATTTTTGGGTACACAGGTTGAGCAGCGAAGGGATCAAAACAAATGATTGCCCACAGCGAATGGAAACAAGGCGACGTCTTCGAAGGAATTGCGGAGAACGGCAACACCGTTCAGTTTGATGCGGACTCCGCGCACGCGCACGGCCCCAGCCCCATGGAAGCGGTGCTGATGGCGCTTTGCGCATGCACCAGCGTGGACGTGGTTTCGATTCTCAAGAAGAAGCGGCAGGAGTTGACCGGGCTGCGTGTCTCTGCCACGGCCGCGCGCGCTGAGACGCCGCCGCAGGTGTTCACGCGCATCATGCTCACCTACGCGGTGCGCGGCAAACTCAGCCGCAAGGCTGTTGAGGACGCGGTGGCGCTGTCAAAGGGCAAGTACTGCTCGGTGTCGAAGATGCTCGAAAAGGCCGCAGTCACCGAGTACGAAATTGTCTACCCTGACGGAGAACCGGAACCATGATGCATCGCCCGGTGGTCAATTTCTTTCAAGTGGCCTCGCTAGTCATGCTGCTGGTTGCGGTGGCGCTGCTGGCCGCCGTTACCACCATGCACTTTGCCATTCACGGGGCTGAGGTGCAGGTGCCCGCGCTGAAGGGAATGACCGTGGCCGAAGCGCGCAGCCAAACCTCCGGTCTCGGCCTCGACCTTGACGTAGACAATCGCTACTATTCGGCCGACGTGGCTGCCGGGCATATCCTCTCGCAGTCGCCCACCCCAGGAACGGTGGTGCGCCGCGAGTGGCGCGTGCGCGTGGCTGAGAGCCTGGGCCCTCAAAAAGTTGAAGTGCCTGACATGCTGGGCACCGACGAACGAGTGGCGGCCCTGAAACTTCGGCGCGTGGGGCTGGATGTGGGCGCGACCGCGCGCCTGCCCTTCGCCAAAGCGGCTGAAGGAACGGTGCTGGCACAGGACCCTCCCGCCCATGCACAAGGGATCGCCCAGCCAAATGTGAATCTGCTGGTAGCGGCGCCCGGGGACGAAGCGGCCGATGGCTACGTGATGCCCGACCTGTCGGGAATGACTTATTCGAGTGCACAATCGGCGCTTGCCCGGGTGGGCATCAAGACGGCTCCGCCAAAGTTTGTGGATGTCGCGGTTGGACCGGTGGGCGGAGCAGGCACAATGCCCAAGCTCCCTACGGCTCCCGGCACGGTCATCGCGCAACTGCCGCCGGCCGGTTCTCGCGTGGATCAAACGACGCAGGTAAAGCTGACAGTGGCAAAGTAGACGGCCATTGACTAGCCCGCCAACCTTCTTTACGCCCAGTAGCTGCGATCGAGCGTGCGGTACTGGATGGCTTCGGCCAAATGGGCGACGGTCAGATTTTCTGCGCCTTCCAGGTCGGCGATGGTCCGCGCTACTTTGAGAATGCGGTCGTGAGCGCGCGCGGTCAGGCCCTGCTGCTGCATGGCCCGCTCCAGCAGCCGCTCGGCGTCGGGGCCCAATTCGCAGTGGACGCGAATCTGGCGCGTGGTCATCTGCGCGTTCGAATAAATCTTGTCGCCAGTCTTTCTGAAGCGCGCCTGCTGGCGCTCGCGCGCGGCCATCACCCGATCGCGAATCTGCGCCGAACCTTCGGCTGCCGCCCCGCCGCGCAGTTCCTTGTATTGAACTGCCGGAACCTCGATATGAATATCGATGCGGTCAAGCAGCGGCCCCGATATCTTGGCCACATAGCGTTGAATCATGGGTGGCGTACACATGCACTCGCGCGACTTGTCATTGAAGAAGCCGCACGGGCAGGGATTCATGGCCGCCGCCAGCATAAACCGCGCCGGAAAGCTCAGCGACATGGAAGCGCGCGCGATGGTTACGGTGTGATCTTCCAGCGGTTGCCGCATGACTTCGAGAACATTACGGGGAAACTCCGGCAGTTCGTCCAGAAAAAGCAGTCCGTTGTGGGCCAGCGACACCTCGCCCGGCCGCGGCACAATGCCGCCGCCAATGAGACCCGCATCGCTGATGGTATGGTGCGGCGATCGGAACGGCCGCTGCGTCACCAAGCCCGCCGCCGCGTCCAGCACGCCGGCCACCGAGTGAATCTTGGTGGTCTCCAGCGCTTCTTCAAATGTGAGCGGCGCCAAGATTGACGGCAGCCGCTTGGCGAGCATGGTCTTGCCGGAGCCCGGTGGGCCGATCATGAGAATGTTATGGCTTCCTGCCGCCGCCACTTCCAGCGCGCGCTTGGCCGTCTGCTGTCCGCGGACATCGCAAAAGTCCACTGAAAAGTGTTGCAGCTCGCCCAACAATTCCTCCGTCGACACCCGATAAGGCTCGCGCTGAATCACGCCCACCACCGCGGTGTTGAGCAGCTCCAGAACGTCGGTGAGCGACGAGACCGGGTAGACGTTCACGCCCTCAACGACAGCGGCCTCGGCGGCGTTGGCCGCGGGCAAAATCAGGTTGGCGATGTTCTTATCCCGAGCCAAGACGGCCACGGGCAACATTCCGGGCACCGGACGCACACTGCCGTCCAATCCCAGTTCGCCGACCAGCAAAAAACGGCCCAAGTCGTTGGTGCGCAGTGCGCCATACGCGCCCAGGATGCCCACCGCGATAGGCAGGTCGAATCCCGAACCTTCCTTCTTCAAGTCGGCCGGAGCCAGGTTGATGGTGATGTGCGTGGGCGGAATCATGTAGCCGGAGTTCTTGATGGCCGCACGCACGCGGTCGCGGCTCTCGCGCACTGCGGCGTCCGGCAGGCCTACGGTGTGGAAGACGTCTTTGTCTGAAACGATGCCGCTATAATCCACCTCGACATCGATGAGGTTGGCGTCGATTCCGTAGACAGCCGCGCTATGTGCTTTAAAAAGCATGATTGGAAAGTTGCAGCGAGTGTAACAGAAGACAGGGAGTAGGGAGTAGCGACCACCGGAACAGCATTGCTCAATCGAAATTGAAGTTCTCAAAGTTGGAAGCAAGAGCCGCTGTGCCTGCGCTTGAATCAAGCATGGGGATGCTTCTGCTCCGCTCGTTCCTCGCTCCCGGTACAATCTGACTTGTGACCACCAGTCTCTTCGACCTCTACAAAATCGGCGTCGGTCCTTCCAGTTCGCACACCATGGGGCCCATGCGCGCGGCCTGCCGCTTTGCGCGGGAGCTTGGCACGCGCGGCCTGCTCAACCGTGTCGACCGAGTGCAGGCGGAGCTCTATGGCTCACTCGCGCTGACTGGACTGGGCCACGCCACCGACCGTGCTGTTTTGCTCGGCCTGGCCGGCAACGAGCCCTCGGCCATCGATCCCGCGGCCATCGAGTCCACTGTCGCCGCCATCCGCAATGCTCGTCGGATCAATCTGGCGGGTTCGCGGTCCATTCCATTTGACGAGCCGCGCGACCTCCTCTTCCATCGCGACATCATGTTTCCTCCCGGCGCTACGACGCGGCATCCCAACGGCTTGCGGCTCACCGCCTTCGACGCGGCCGACTCGGTTATCGACCGGCGCATATTCTTTTCCATCGGCGGCGGATTTATCGTCGAAGACGGCGTTGACTCTTTTGACAATAAGCAGCGGTCCAGCATTCCGTTTCCCTTTCATAGCGCTGCGGAGTTGCTATCTTTGGCCCAGCTCAATTCGCTCTCCATCAGCCAGTTGATGCTTGAGAATGAGCGCGCGCTCGTTCCGCGCGATTCTGCCCAGCCGCCGGTTGAGGTCGTGAAGCAGGGCATCGAACACATCTGGCAGGTGATGCAGGGTTGTGTTGAGCGGGGCATTGCGGCTGAGGGAATTTTGCCCGGCGGCCTGAATGTTCGCCGCCGCGCACGCCGCCTTTCAGAACGACTGCGCGAGAAAGAAGCCGATGGCGTGCACGGCGATCCGCTGGCGCCGCTTGATTGGGTCACGGTATGGGCCATGGCGGTGAATGAAGAAAACGCCGCCGGTGGACGCGTGGTCACCGCTCCTACCAATGGCGCGGCCGGCGTGGTTCCTGCGGTGGCGCATTACTACCGTCGCTTTTCGCCCGGCGCGGATCACGAAGGCATTCTCCGCTTCTTTCTTACCTCTGCGGCCATCGGCATCCTATATAAGGAGAACGCTTCCATCAGCGGAGCGGAGGTCGGTTGCCAGGGCGAGGTGGGTGTTGCCTGCTCCATGGCCGCTGGCGGACTCACCGCCGCACTGGGCGGAACCAATGGCGAAGTGGAGCACGCCGCGGAGATTGCCATGGAGCATAACCTGGGCATGACCTGCGACCCCATCGGCGGACTGGTGCAGATTCCCTGCATTGAGCGCAATGCAATGGGCGCAGCCAAGGCTGTTCATGCTTCGCGCATTGCGTTGAACGAGCAGGAAGAGCACAAGGTCTCGCTCGACCAGGTCATCCGCACCATGTACCTCACCGGCCTCGATATGCAATCGCGCTACAAGGAAACCAGCCTCGCCGGGCTTGCATTGAACATCATCGAGTGCTAACTTGGCTTGCGAGGATTCCCGCCATGTTTATTCGTACAATCTCCGCCGCTCTGGTAGGGTGCATGTTTCTGGTTGCGCCCCTTGCCGCCCAGTCAGCCAAAAGAGGGCCGTCTACTCCTGAGGAACGGAAACAGGCGCTAGAGTACATTCACGAATGGCAAGCCGACCCATTGGGGCCAAATGCCAAGGACGAGTTTGGATGGGTACTGAAATGGCTGGCCGATGTACCCGACATCACGGTGCATGTTTGCACCATTCTCGACAAGCTTCCCAAAGGGGACAAGAAAGACTCCAATGGCATCTTTGGCGGTGCGTTCATGGCGCAGGCTGTGTTTGTGATCGAGAACCTGGACAGAAAGAACGACCTTCAAGCCGAGTACCAAGCGGGAGTTGAGGGCGCGCTTCTAACGTATGAGCATCTTTTGAAGTCGAATCCTAAAGACCGGCAGGAGTATCTCGACAGTCTTGTGAAGAGACGCGATACAGGAACGCTGGCACAGTTCGTGCAAGAGCGCTTGGCCGCGGGAGCCTGCAAAAACTGACGCCACGAGGCGCTTTCGATGAGGATGTTCACGCGTTTTTGGGATGGAGTTGCTCCGCATATTTCGAATTTTCCAAATCGTTGCGACGAGCAGCAATTCCGTTCGAAAAAATTGTTGTCTATTTTTCCACCGCATTGTCGTTTTTCTCTTGACACCGCTGCAACATGAATCTATACATTCTTCAACTGCAATAAATTGTTTGCAGTCACGATGCAAACCATCGAAAGGGAGAATAGGCAAATGGCAACCAAAAAGGCAGCCAAGAAAGCCCCCGCGAAGAAGGCCGTTAAGAAGGCCGCAAAGAAGAAGTAAGCGGGTCATCCAACCAAAAGGCAACACTCTAGGGGGCGCTTCAAGCGCCCCCTCAGTGTTTCTGGAGACGATATAGAATTGTGAGCGCAGTGAAGAAATCGGAGACGCCCGTGACACGCCGACGCTGGATTGCCGAACATTGGGACGAAGCCACCGCCACCATCATCGGTGCGCAGGCCGAGCACATGGCCCGCGTATTGCGCGCCCAGCCCGGGACTGAAGCCGATGTCGTGGCCGGAGGGCACGTCTTCCACGCCCTTGTCGCTGCCGTCTCTCCCAAAGAGGTCCGCTTCAACCTGATCGCCGAACTCGAGGCCGATCCCGCGCTGCCTGTTACGCTGGTGCTCGCTATCTATAAGTTCGATCACATGGAATGGGCGTTGGAAAAGGCTACCGAGCTGGGGGTGGCCGGCATTGCGCCGGTGATTGCCAAGCGAACCGAAAAGCACCTGGCCCTGGCCGCCGAGAAGCGCGCCGAGCGCTGGCGGCGCATCGTGCATGAGTCGGCGCAGCAATCGCGCCGCTCCGATGTTCCCGTGCTTTACGATCCGGCTCCGTTGTCCACTCGCGTGCGCGCGGCGTCGGCGTCCACGCGCATCGTGCTCGCCGAGCAGGAGCGGACCACCACCCTCCGCAACGCGTTGGACGAATCCATGGCCGCGGCAGAGACCGAGATGCCTGCGCTAGAAATCGCCATCGGTCCCGAAGGCGGATGGGCGCCCGAGGAAGAAGCGCTCTTCGACGCCAATGGGTGGCGCGCCACGTCACTCGGTCCGCGCATTCTGCGCGCGGAGACGGCGGCGATTGCGGCAATGGCTGTGGTGGCTTCGTGCTTGGAATAGCGCGTTGGGATTAAGTCCTCAATACCGAGACCGGAGGACCCGCACTGACCTACAATTAACCCCATAATCCAGGTGACCCAGTTTTATTGTTCGAGGTGGTGCTTGTTCAATTCTCGAGGTGTTTGCCTCATCTTCCGAAATGCAGCCCTCAGCCTTTCGATCCTCACTGCGGGTACTTTCTTAGCCATAGGGCAGACTGCGGCCGATAACCACAAGCATCCCTCGCTTATGAAGACACTACAGGCCCGCGACGAGCTGAATAAGGGAGTGAATGCATTCCGCAAGGCTCATTACGATGAGGCAATTGCTCGTTTCCAGAAATCGATGGAGCTGGACCCCGATCTGCCCATGGTCAAGCCGTACCTTGCCACCGCACTGGCTCAACTCGTGGTTCCCGGAGTGGATACTCCAGAAAACGAAAAGACCGCACAGCGAGCGATCGACGTTTTCCTGGAGGTCCTTTCAGAAAAGCCGCACGATGTGAACAGCATGAAGCAGGTAGCGGGCATTTACTACAGCCTCAAGAGACTGGAGGACGCCAAGGCATGGCAGATAAAGGTGCTAGCCGAGGATCCGAAGGACGCCGAGGCCGCCTATACAATCGGCGCGATCGATTGGGACGAAGCCAACCAGAACGTCCTGGCGATGTTGACGCCCGTCGGCATGAAGGACGACGGCGAGGGCAACGTCAGCGCTCCCAGGTGGGTACTGGAAACGATCGAGGCGCAGAATGCAGCCCGTGTCGAGGAAGGCCTGAAGTACCTTCTCCAGGCTCTTGATAGCCGGCCCAATTACGACGATGCCATGGTATACGTTAACCTCATGTTCAGGCGCAAGGCTGACGTGGATTCGGACAACGAAGCAGCTCGCGAGGAGGACATGGCCAAGGCAAGCGAATGGACAACCAAGGCGATGGATACTCGCAAAGCCAACGAGCAGGCAGAGAACGCCGGGCACCGCCCGGCAACTCATTGATTTGCGACAGCGAAACGGGGACCCGCTTCTCTACAGCGACACGCCGCGCTTCCAGGGAATGAAATCGTTCTGCCCCAGTAACTCCGCCTTGGTAAACCGCTCCCCGTTCGCCACTTCGATCGAAAGCTCCAGCAGCTTCTCCGCGCACCCGGCAATCGTCGCCTCTCCGGTGACGATGGGACCGGCGTCGAAGTCGATGATGTCGCCCATGCGCTCGGCGAGGGTCGAGTTCGTTGCAACCTTGATCACCGGCGCAATGGGATTTCCCGTGGGCGTACCCAGGCCGGTGGTAAACAGCACCAGGCTCGCGCCCGCGCCCACTTGCGCCGTTACGCACTCCACGTCGTTGCCCGGCGTGCATTGCAAATTGAGCCCCGGCGTACGGGCGTACTGCGGATAATCCAGAACATCTTGAATCGTGGAGACGCCGCCCTTGCGCGCCGCGCCGGCCGACTTCATGGCGTCCGTGGTAAGTCCGTCGGCAATATTGCCCGGCGAAGGATTGGCCTCGAACCCTGACTGCACCGCACGGGCCCGCGCCTGATAGGTCTGCATCAGGAGAGAGAATTTCTCCGCCAACTCATCGGTGGCGCAGCGGTTGACGAGTTCCTGCTCCACGCCGTGCAGCTCGGGAAACTCCGATAGCAATGTCCTGCCGCCCGCGCCGGCGATCAAATCGGATACATAGCCTACCGTCGGGTTGGCCGAAATGCCGCTGAATCCATCCGACCCTCCGCACTTGAGGCCCACAGTCAAAGCCGAGAGTGGCGCGGGAGTTCTCGCGATCCCATCAGCCTTCGCCAGTGCGGCAAAGGTCTCATCGAGCGCCTGGGTCATCAGCGCTACTTCGCGGCCGGACTTCTGCTGATCGAAGACCAGCACCGGCTTGTGCATCCCGGGATCGCGAGCGCGCAACTCGTCCAACAACATGGAAGCCTGCGCGTTCTGGCAGCCCAGGCTCAGCACCGTGGCGCCGGCCACGTTGGGGTGATGGATGTAACCGGCCAGCAACCCGCAAAGCGCCTGGGCATCCTGGCGCGTTCCTCCACAGCCGCCCTGGTGGGTCAAAAAGCGAATCCCGTCAATGTTGGCGAAGACCCGCCCTTCATCCAGTGAGGGGAGCCCCATCTTGGCCCGCTGCGGTTCTGTTGTGGCAAGAATGTGCGACCACGCATCCGGCTCGCCGCCGATCCTGCGCTGCTCAACCAGCCGCCGCACATGCTGGCGATAGCTTTGCTGGCTTCGATAACCCAGTTCCTCTTCCAGCGCTTCCCTCATGCGCTCCACGTTGCGGTTCTCGCAAAACACCAGCGGCAGCACCAGCCAGTAGTTGCGCGTACCCACCTGCCCGTCTGCGCGGCGGAAACCATTGAAGGTCCGCGTGAGCCAGGCCGAAGCGTCAGGCGCGGCAAACTCCGCCGGCTGCCGCGTGGCCGTGTAAGCGCCAGCGCGATGGCGCACATTGCGCGTGGTCAGCAGCCCGCCGCTCGGAATGGCCTCAACCACCTCGCCCACCACCATGCCGTAGAGATACACCAGTTCGCCGGGCATCAGCGCAGCAAGCGCCATCTTGTGCTTGGCGGGAATCGATTGCGTCACTTGGCAGGACTTTGCTCCATACTGCGCCACATCGCCGGCATTCAGCATGGCCAGCGCCACCACCACATTGTCGCGAGGATCGAGTTGCAGAACGGTTTCTTTCATAGACAGTTTTCTCGAATGAAATCAGCGGCCAGCGTGCGGCCTCTTCCCAGCAAGGATACAACCCGCGCTTGCCACCGGTCTGTCCATGGCTGTCTCCAGGTAACGCGCGCATCGCTCACCGCGAAATATTGCCTCGGTGATTTAACATAACCCCGCGATGGTTTTCGTCCGCAAGTTCGCCCCGGGATGGTCCGTGGCCGCGCAAGGAGCGCTTATGAGAATTACAGTTCGGCGAAATCCGCAGTGCCGTTGCCTCATTTTGCGGCTGTGGTCCGCGGCTCTACTCGGCAGTTGCGCGATGGCGCAGGCACAGCAAATGCCCGCGCTCACCATTCATTGGGACAAGACCACGGTGGTCTCTCAATCTGTCCCCACGCTTCAGGTGGTTGTGAATCCTCCGCTCCGGCCCGGTGAGCCGCTGGGCGTGGCTGCGTACAAAGCGGTTAAAGAACTGGGCGCCGACTACGTGCGTTACGTTCCCTGGCTACCCTATCCGAAATTGGGTGTTGCAGAGCTGGAGCCGCCCACCGCGCAAAAAACCAGTTGGGACTTCACGCTCATCGATCCCATGACCAAGGATTTTCTGGCCGCGACCGACGGGCACCCCACCGTGATGAATTTCAGCACCATTCCCAACTGGCTCTTCAAAACCGACAAGCCCTCCACTTACCCTGCCGATCCCAACCAGGTCTACTGGGACTACACGCAAGGCACCGAGTTGCGCGACCCCACCGGCAAGGAACTGGGCGACTACTACAACCGCTTCGTCAGTTGGTATGTCAACGGCGGCTTTACGGATGAGAACGGCGTCCGCCACAACTCCGGCTACCACTACAAGCTGCCGGTATGGGAAGTGCTTAACGAAGTGGATTTCGAGCACTCCATGACCCCGGAGCAGTACACCGCGCGCTACGACGCCATTGTTGAAGGTATTCGCCGCGCCAGCCCGGAAACAAAATTTATGGGAATGGCCCTGGCCGCGCCGCGCGACAACCCACGCATGTTCGAGTATTTTCTGAATCCGGCGAATCACAAGCCGGGCATCCCGCTGGACTATATCTCTTACCACTTCTACGCGAGCCCGGGCGCATCGCAGACCATTGAAGACTGGCAGTACACCTTCTTCGATCAGGCCGACGGCTTCTTCACCGGCGTCAAGTTCATTGAGAACATTCGCAAGCGCCTTTCGCCGCAAACCAAAACAGACACCGATGAGCTGGGAGTGATTCTGCCCACCGACAACACGCCCGCGGACAAGGTTGCGCCTCCGGCAGCCTACTGGAACCTGGCCGGTTCGCTCTACGCCTATCTCTTCATCGAACTCTCGCGCCAGCAGATCGACATCATCGGCGAGTCGCAGTTGATCGGCTACCCGACACAGTTCCCCAGCGTGAGCATGATGGATTGGCGGAACAACCAGCCCAACGCCCGCTACTGGGTGCTCAAGCTGCTCAAGGACTCATTCCATCCCGGCGACAAGCTGGTGGAGACAACCATCAACTCCGGCGACCTGGCCGCGCAGGCGTTCGTCACCCCAACCGGCCGCAAGCTCCTTATCTTGAACAAGCGTAATCGCGAAGTTGAGATTACCTTGCCCGATGCGGACAAGGCCAACGCACTCACCGTGGATGTTGAAACCGCCGATGGCCCGGCCCGCGGCGTGAAACCTGAAACCGGAAAACTCAAACTTAAACCCTTTGCTGTAACCGTGGTGACCTGGTGACTATGAAACCAAAAACTGAATCTGCTGAAGGTAAGCCATTGAAGAGATACGCATTCATCCTGCGCCTGAATCCCGGCGTATCCGAGGCCTACGAGAAGGCGCATCGCGAGGTGTGGCCGGAGATGCTGGCCCTGCTCAAAAGCGTGGGCATCAGCGAGTACTCCATCTACCGCCGCGACGAAATGCTCATCCTGGCGCTGCGGTGCGCGGACTTCGAAGCCTCGTGGAGCCAACTCGACAACCACCCGGTGAACCTGCGCTGGCAAAAAGCCATGGCGCCGCTTTTTGCGCCGAACGAAGGCCTGCGGCCCGGCGAGCGTTTTCCCATGATGCAGGAGGTCTTCTATCTTCCTTAGCTGAAACCGCCAGCGGGTGCCCCACCCTGGCGATGTCGTTGTTTTTTTCGCCAGGGTGGGAGACCTCGGCTCTACAGATGCGCAAAGTGCAGCAGTACCCCCGCCAGCGCCCCGCCCAGCAGCGGCCCAACCACCGGTATCGCCGCATAGCTCCAGTTGGATCCGCCCTTGCCGGGAATAGGCAGAATCCAGTGCACCAGCCGCGGCCCCAGGTCGCGCGCCGGGTTGATGGCGTACCCGGTCGTCCCGCCCAATGAAAGCCCGATGCCCCACACCAGGCTGGCCACTAACCACGGCCCCACGCCGCCAGCTGGTCCAGTTGCCGACACTCCATGCGACCCGATAGCAACGGCCACCACCACCAGCACTGCCGTGCCCAGCGCTTCATTCAGTGTGTTGATGAGCGGATTGCGAATCGCTGCATTGGTGCAAAAGACGGCGAGTTTGACCGTTGAATCGGTCGTCGGCTTCCAGTGCAATGCGTAGTGCAGCGTGACCAGCGCCGCGCCGCCCATGGCGCCCAGCAACTGCGCCCCCCACATCATCAGCACCTGTGAGTAATTGCCGGTGTTCACCGCCACGGCCAGCGTAATCGCCGGGTTCAGATGGGCTCCAGGGCTGCCGAATGCCTGCGCCACCAGCACGCCGCACAGCACGCCCAGCGCCCATCCGGTGGTGATGGCCATCCACCCCGCGTCAGCCGCATACGACTTGCGCAACAGCACCCCGGCGCAAATTCCGTTGCCTAGCAAAACCAAAACCAGCGTGCCCAAAAACTCGCCAAACCAGACAGAATGCATTGAGGATTCCTTGTCGTCGCATCGCCGCCGGATCGTTCAACAGCGGATCATGGTTCGACGATTTTTTGAATTTGCAGAACTCAAGCATTTTGCACTTTTCAGCCCATCTTCGCCAAGCGCCCTCTTGAACCGATGTCAAGCAAACTCTCGTTAAGGCTTCGCTGGCCCTGCCCGATCCGTGCCCGCAACCTTCACAGCATACTTCGGCCAATGATTCAGCAACTCGCTGACCACCACGTGCCCCACCGTGTAGGCGCTCTCCAGCGAGGGCAGGTACGCGCCGAACTTGCTCACCCTTTGCGCGGCCAGGCTCTCGGCCGCGCTCATGCCACGCGGTTGCCGGTCGTAGTTGCTGACCGTGCGCAGCACCATCACGCGCTGCAGGTCCACGCGCCCGGCAGCAGCCAGAAACTGCAGCGACTGCAGCGTCCCCGTGTCTTCCATTGCGGTGGTGGCAAACTCGCCCTTGCCGCCGGTAAAGTAACTCACCCAGTCCGCTGCCCAGGCGTCGAACAGCTTTCCGTGCCAGTAGGTCGACGATGAAAGCTCGTCGCCCATGGCCACAAATGGCGGCCGGTTGGCGGCTGCTCCATCAAAGTGGCTGCGGATCTCCTGCAAGTGATCCGAGTCGGCCAGAGGCGTGGCACGCGTGAGGTTGAACGCCCACTCCGCCAGTCCCGCATTCAACGCATACACCTGTCCGTCCAGCAGAGCGGCAGGCTGCTCGAACGGCAGTGTCTTGCGCAGCGGCACGTAACCCGTTGTCCAGTCTGGCGGAATCTCTCGCGCATCGATCTCATAGCCCAGATCGCCATCCACCACCCACCGCGCCCACACGGCCGAGCCAAGCGAAGCCCGCTCCGGACTGGCTCCGGCGATTCCGGCAACGATCCAGTAAGCGTGGCTCAGGTCGAAGCGCGGATCGAGGCCCAGCGCCATGATGGTGGCCGCAGCATGCGCCGTTCCCTGCCCGGTCAGTACTGCCATCTCCCCATCGCTGTTCATGCGCACCGCATGATATCCGGCGGCCAGCGGATAAACCCGGTCCAGGTGGTCGCGCTCCACCCAGTATTGAAGCTCGCCTGGCGCATCGCCCGTGTCGGCGCCCACCTCAAACATGGTCACCACGACCACCTTCACCGGAATGGGTCGCGGCTTGCCAACGGCCGCAGTTACAAGCGAAATCGACAACAGGAAAGCGAGAGACAAACGCGCGCGCAGCATCATTGAATGCGATGTTACTTGAGGCAAGCCTCAGAGCAAAGCGAACTCCGACCTGCAGGCGCTAACATGAGAAGAAACGGAGAGTTTGTATCCATGCAAAAGAGCAGAAGATTCTTCATTGGGGCGGCCATGGCCGCAGTGCTGGCTTGGGCCGCCGCGGCGCAGCAACCGGCCCCCGCAACCACCAAGGTTATCGGCTTCATGACCGACTTCGACGTCAAAGACGATGCCGTGGGCATCTGCAAGGCGGTCATGATTGGGATTGCTCCCGAAGCACGCATCATCGACATCACCCACCAGTCCAAGCCCTTCGACATCGCCATGGGGGCGCGGTTTCTGGCCATGTCTGCGCCTTACTTTCCCAAAGATGCAGTCTTTGTGGTGGTCATCGATCCCACCGTCGGCTCAAAACGCAGGGCGATCGTTGCGCGGTCCAAAGCGGGCCAGACCTTCGTCCTGCCTGACAACGGCTTGCTCACCGGGATCCAGGACAACGACCAAATTGTCGAGGCCCATGAGATCACCAATCCCGCGTGGATGATCGGCTCCGGTATCTCTTCGACCTTTCATGGCCGCGATATCTTTTCTCCGGCCGGCGCGCATGCGGCTCGCGGCGAGGACATTGCCCAGGCCGGGCCTGCCCTTGATGTGAACAAACTCGTTCGCATCGATTTGAAATTAGCCACGCTCGAACAGGATGGCGTGCACGGCCAGGTGATCGGCACCGATGGGCCTTTCGGCAACCTCGTCCTCAACGTCCCGGCCGCCACTTTCCGGGCGCTGGGTTACAAGATTGGCGACCAGGTTCCCATGACTCTCGCGGGCAAAAGCTTCGTCTTCCCGTTTGTGAAGACCTTCAGCGATGTGCCGGTTGGCAAGGAACTCTTCTACATCGATTCGCGCGGCCGGCTGGGCATCAGCATCAACCAGGGCAATTTTTCCGAGACCTACAAAATTGGCGAGGGCGCGGAGCTGACCATTCCGCGAAAGGCCGCACAGTAGCGGGTCAGCGCGCCGACCAAGATCTGGAGGGAACAGGCAATGAGGACCGTATTGGAAGTTTGTATGTTGGCCGG
>Ga0181517_10000482_pt1 | contig 53342 bp, 44 predicted proteins | sample PEATcosm2014_Bin_31_FD_119748 | JGI IMG/M metagenome (GOLD analysis project Ga0181517, IMG submission 119748) | Peatland microbial communities from MTU Mesocosm Facility, Houghton, MI, USA - PEATcosm2014_Bin01_30_metaG | ecosystem: Environmental > Terrestrial > Soil > Wetlands > Peat | place... | reverse complement strand
GCCGGCGGACCACGCGGGCTGGCTATTGCAATCGCAGACGAACAGCCTCGCTGTCGGCCTGAGCACGAACTGGGTCAACGTTGCGAGTTCGGACCAGACCAATCAGATGACGTTGCTGCTTAACGCGGCGGACGGCACGGTATTCTTCCGGTTGGTCCGGCCCTACTAGCCGCCAGCAGGAGTCGTGACGCGAGTCGCCAAATCGAATAAAACTGATGAAACTGAATCGAGTCAAATTGAGCGTATTAGTACTGGGCTGTTCGCTCGCAACGGCTTTGTCGCAAACCAATTCACTGCATTTGCCGCCGATTGCCGCCGGTCCATTCAAGCCGGATTGGAATTCGCTGACGAACTACCAAACGCCGGAGTGGTATCGCGACGCAAAGTTCGGCATCTGGGCGCACTGGGGTCCGCAATGCCAGCCGGAGCACGGCGACTGGTATGCTCGCGGCATGTATGAAGAGGGCAGCGACGACTACAAATCACACATCGCGGAATACGGCCATCCTTCGACGAATGGCTTCAAGGACGTGATCCATGTCTGGGAGGCAGAGCATTTTGATCCGGACAAGCTGCTAAAATTCTACAAGGACAACGGTGCGAAAATCTTCATGGCGCTGGCTAACCACCACGACAACTTCGACAACTTCAATTCCAAATATCAGTCGTGGAATTCCGTCAATGTCGGTCCGCACAAGGATTTGATCGGCGGCTGGGCCGAAGCCGCGCGCAAAAACGGCCTGCGTTTTGGGGTGAGCGTTCACGCTTCTCGCGCCTGGTCATGGTATGAAGTCGCGCAGGGCGCGGACAAATCCGGCCCGATGGCCGGCGTGCCCTATGATGGCAAGCTGACCAGGGCCGACGGCAAGGGCCAGTGGTGGGACGGCCTCGACCCGCAGGATCTTTACGCGCAAAACCACAAGCCCGGCAGCAGTCTGCAATGGGACTGGGATGGCATGAAGGGCAGCAGTATTCCTGACACGGCCTACATGGAGAAGTTTTTCAAGCGCACGCGACAATTGTGGGACGATTATCATCCGGACCAAATGTATTTTGACGACACAGTGCTGCCGTTCGTCGGCGTCACGGACGAAGCCGGCCTGAATCTCGCCGCGCATTTTTACAACACGCGCCTTAATAAGAACGGCGGAACCGAGGCCGTGATGAACGGGAAAATTCTCAACGAAATGCAGCGCCGCGCGATGGTCTATGACATCGAGCGGGGCAAGGCGAACGGGATTTTGCCGCAGCCGTGGCAGACCGACACCTGCATCGGTTCGTGGCATTACGACGCGAGCATTTGCAGGCATCACGATTATAAAGATGCCGCCTCTGTCATCCGCATGTTGGTGGACATCGTCAGCAAGAATGGCAACTTGATGTTGAGCGTTCCGCTTCAGCGCGACGGGCAGCCGGACGCCGATGAAATCAAAATCGTTAGCGAAATCGGCGCCTGGCTCAAGGTCAACGGCGAGGCGATCTACGCGACGCGTCCGTGGAGGAGCTACGGCGAAGGCCCCTCGTCGGAGTCCTCCGAGAAGGGCCAATTCGACGGCCAGCGCGACGTATCCAACAGGCCGTTCACACCTGAAGACATCCGTTTCACGCAATCGAAGGACGGCAAGACGCTTTACGCCATCGTGCTGGAGATTCCCCGTAGCGGTAAAGTCACTATCAGGTCACTCGCAACGAATTCGGAATACTGGTCTCGAAAGATCGGCAGTGTGCGGCTGGTCGGCGGCGACGAACTGAGATTCACTCGCGATGAGAACGGTCTGCAGGTCCCGCTGCCGGAGAAGTTCCCCAGCAAAACCGCGTTCGCCTTGAAGATACAATCGTGATAACTCCATCTTGGTACATGAGGAATCGCTTCAAACGAATCACCGCCGTCGGCAGTAGCTTATTGGCTGGGCTTGCTGGTATTTGGCTGTTGGCCTGCGGCAAAACGCTGGCGGGCGAGAATGAAACCGCGCCAATTCCATTTTCCACGATGCAGGTGATTGGCGAAGGCGATTCCGACGCCGTCATCGCCGAAAAAGCGGCGAGGGTTTTGCCGCGAGCGAATCAGTCCGCTTGGATGCGGCTGGAGCGAACCTTCTTCCTCCACTTCGGCGTGAACACATTCAACGAGGTGGAGTGGGGCAGCGGTCGGGAAGAGCCTTCGCTCTTCAATCCTTTGGAACTGGACGCCAACCAATGGCTAGGCGCGGTGAAGAATTTCGGCGGCAAAATGATCGTGCTCGTCTGCAAACATCACGACGGATTTTGCATGTGGCCGACCCGCTACACGCCGCATTCGGTCGTGGCCAGCCCGTGGCGCGGGGGCAAAGGCGATCTTGTTCGGGAGGTGGCAAATGCTGCTAAGGCGCATAGAATCAAACTCGCCGTTTATCTTTCGCCGGCGGACCTTTATCAGTTGCGAACAAATCCGAAGAATCTCGCTGGCTACTACGGCAACGGCAGCAGCAATGTTCTTTCGGTCATTCCCACCGATCCGGCGAGGTTCCAGAGCAATCCCGCCAAGGGCCGCGCACCCACGCCAAGTTTCACCAACTACACCTACGTGGTGGACGACTACAATCGCTACTTCCTCAACCAGCTTTACGAGCTGCTTACCGAATACGGACCGATTTACGAAGTTTGGTTCGACGGAGCGAACCCTGACCCCAGCGTCCATGAAACTTACAATTACACAGCGTGGTATGACTTGATTCGCCATTTGCAACCCGGGGCGGTCATCATGGGCAAAGGGCCAGACGCGCGCTGGGTGGGCAATGAAGGCGGCGTTGGCCGGACCACTGAATGGAGCGTCATCCCCTTGCCGACTTCACCGGACGAATGCTATTGGCCGGATATGCACGGGGACGATCTCGGCAGCCGCGCCCGGCTCAAAGCCGGTTCGCGTCTCTGGTGGTATCCCGCCGAAGTGAACACAACGATTCTCCAAAACAGCCAGTGGTTTTGGGCGCGGAACAAACGGCCGCGAACCGTCACGCAGTTGGTGGACATCTTTTACACGTCGGTCGGGCGCAACGGGAATCTCATCTTGAATCTCTCGCCCGATAGGCGCGGCCTCATTCCCGACGACCAACTCGACGCGCTGAACCGGACGGCAGAGGTCATCAACGAAACGTTCGCCACCAACCTCGCCGTGGGCGGCAAAGTCACGGCGGATAATTCGAACGCGACAAACAGCCCGTCGCTCGCGCTCGACGGAAACCTCGACACCTGGTGGGAAGCCGCTCCGGGAAAAACGACCGGCACATTGACACTCGCGTTGCCGAAGCCCGTCACGTTCGACGTCGTTTCGTTGCAGGAAGCCGTGGATCATCGCGGCCAGAGGATTGAATCCTTCGCTATCGAGGCATGGAACGGCACGGCGTGGGTCAAAGCCGAGAGTACTTCTTCCGACAAACTCACCACCGTCGGCCATCGCCGGCTCATCCGTTTGAAGACGCCGGTGACGACAGTTCAGGCGCGCATCTGCATCACGGGTTCCCGCCTTGAACCGACAATTGCTGAATTGGGTCTCTTCAAGCAATCCGTCAAAGCGTTGCCGCCGACCATTTCGGATCGCGCCACCAATGGCAAGGTGAGTCTCAGCAATCTGGCCGGCAACAAAATGGTTTTCACCCTGGACGGCAGCGAGCCGACGGCGAGGTCGGCGATCTACACTGCGCCGATCGTTTTGCCGCTGAACCGCAGCGTCATGGTGTGCGCCGCGAGCTTGTTGCCCGACGGCAAACTTGGCGTTTCCGGTTCGCGCATCTTCGCCGGCCTCATGCCGACCGGCTGGAAAGTGGTCAGTGTGGACAGCGAAGAAACCGTTGGGGCGGACAACTCCGCCGCCCGCGCGATTGACGGCGATTCCTCCACGATCTGGCACACGCGCTGGAACGCCGACGAGAAGCAGCCGCATTCCATCACCGTGGATATGGGCGCCACGCATCGGATTGCCGGGTTCACCTATCTACCGCGTCAGGATGGCTTGCTCAATGGCGTGGTCGAAAAATACCGCTTTGAAACGAGTGAGGGAGGCGTGAATTGGACGACCAACGTCGCCTACGGCTCGTTTGCCAACATTCAAAACAATCCGTCGCTTCAGGAAGTGAGCTTCGCTCCGGTAAATGCCCGCTTTTTCCGCTTCACTTCCTTGCAGGCAATCTGGGGAAGCGGCTGGACGAGTGCGGCGGAAATTTCCGTTCTGCCAGCCAGCGGAAATAGCGATTGACGGTGGGTATTGCCGGCATCACGAACCAATGGACACACCAGATCTGACAGGATGCGTGCGGCAATTCAGGCGACATCCTGCACATGCACTGCAAACTGAAGAACTACCAGGAAGGGCTTTGGTTCTATAGGCGGAACGCATTATACTATCTGGCCTATGCGTCCACCGGTTGCCCGGAATGCATCGGGTATTGCATGAGCACTAACGCCAGTGGTCCCTGGACTTGATCTGGGCAGTTTTCCGGTTGAATCTTAACATTGTCGAATTACTTGCCATGTCTCCACCCCCCAGTCCCCATCTTCACATCCTCGTTGTCGATGATGACGAGCGCATGCGAGATACGCTTGCGCGGGTTCTCAGAGCCGAGGGGCATACGGTAGAGACCTCGAGGGACGGCAGGGAGGCGCTGGCGATGTTCAGCCCCGGCAGATTCCAGCTTATCATGACGGACCTCTCGATGCCGCACATGCCTGGGGATGCCTTAGCCGCCAGGATCAAAGCGCTGTGTCCAACCCAGGCCATCATTCTCGTTACGGCCCTTGCCGCTCAGCCCGCCCACCGTCCCCTGCCGCAGGTAGATTATCTGCTCCCTAAGCCCTTCAAAATCGACCAACTTGCTCATGCCATAGCCGCCGTTGCCGTCGCTGGCGGTAATGACTGATTACGGCTGCGGGGCCGGGGTGAGCCAGCGGCGGGCAACGTCGCGGAGCAGTTGGGCAATCTCGTTTACGCTGGCGCGCTTGACCAAGTAATCGGCTACGCCTAGATGGCGTGCTTGGTCCCGGTCGCTCAGTTGGTCGGAGGAGGTGTGTTTGAAGTTCACCGGCAGCGGCTTGCCGGCGATGAACGTCGACTGGTGGAAGTTCGAACAAGCAAACAAGAGCCTGAGGTGATCGAAAACCGACAGAAAGCGTTCAGCAGCCTCCGTCAGTGCTGGGGTTTGAGCGTGACCAGTACGACGTCGTTTTCCCGAAGGTCGAACTGCTGCTGGAATTTCCCGTCGTGTCCAATCTTCACCGTGCGAACATCTAAGGGTGCGCCGTCGTTCTTGCATTTGATTTCTGTGACCTGGGCCTTGGTGAGTTGCGCGGGCGAGCCTAAGTCGCGATAGGTGTCGTAGGCGTCGTTGACCCGGTAGCCAACCTTGTAAGTCTCGACGGCGTATTTGCCGCTTGGCAGGTCCAACAGATCAAGTGTGACTTTGTTTTTGGGCTGCGACCGCAAATCGCGTTTGTAAAACTCCTGGTTGTGGACTCTCTTGCCGGGATGCGTGTTGGTGAAATCCCAAATCAATGCCTGCACGCCGCTGGAATTGTCCACGCAAATCCACGAGGACGGATCGTTGTTCTTCAATTCTGTCGGCCCGAGCCGATTCAAGAATTGATACGCATAAAACGCCGGCTTCTTGATGTCCTGATAATTCATCAGGCCGAAGCCGCCGTGAAAGGCTTCCCAGCGAGGGCCGGGCTCTTCGAAAATGTCCGTAAACGTCCAATAGGACATGGACTGGGCGGCGTCGCCGCACTTCTTGAGCTTGTCCAGAATATACGCCGCGCTGTGGTAGCTGTCGTGAATCGGATCGGTCGGCGTGTAAGAGGCGCTCCATTCGGTGAAGTGCAACTCCAGCTTGGGCATCGCTGATTCGGCAATCTGCCGGCGCACCCCTTGCACTTCGCCGAAAATGGAGTTGGGATTCTTCGAAAGCACTGTGCCGCCGTTACCGTATTCGTCCAGATAACCGCTTTCCACGCCGTAGGTGTGCGTGCAAATGAAATCCACCGGCGCGTGGTTCGTGTCGCAGAAATGAATAAACTCCGGTACCCACGCGCAACCCGCCGTCGCCGGACCGCCTACCTTGTAATCAGCGGAAACGCTTTTTATGGCGCGCGTCGTCGCGGCGTAAAGATCGAAATACTGCTGCTGTGTGCCGGCCCAAAACCCGTCCAGGTTCGGCTCGTTCCAGACCTCGAAATACCACTGGCGCACCTCGGCGTCACCGTAACGTTCCCGCGCATGGAGGACAAAGGCGCGAATGAAATTGGCCCACTTGGCCATATCCTTGGGCGGAGTCACATTACCGCGCCACCAGAAAATGGTTTTGGAGCCGCTAGCCAGGGCTGACGGCATGAAGCCCAACTCGACAAACGGCTTCATGGCGATGCTCTGGAGAAAGTCGTAAAGCTCGTCAATGTATTGCCAGTTGTATTGCGGATTGCCGTGGTGGTCCTCGCGGTAAACGCCCATGTCGTCGCAGAACAATCCGTGCATGCGGATGTATTCGAAACCGCATTCGCCGTGCGCACAGGCCAGTTGGCGCTGCCAATCGGCCCGCAAGCCTTCGTTCGCACGCCCGGCCCCGACGCAACGCTTGAACATGGTGTCGAGAGGCCCATTCGTTTGCCTCAGGTCAGCCGAAACTATCCTGACCGCCTCGTTGGTGGCGGCGGCGGACAAGTCCTTGGCGGCGAATAAAGCGGCTAGCGCGAGGGCCAGACAACCTATTTTCTGTTTCATACCTATTCTCTGTGTCATAAAAACTGTGGATTCCATCGGCCGTCCCTCACCCGGCAAGCGGCCGGCGGGTTTCCGCACGCGGGCATCAGAACTGGATAGTCTGGTCTTTGCCGCGAAAGATGACCACTTTGTCCGGTTGGTCGGTTACGCTGAGACCGACGCCGTGGCTGGGGGAGACAATGACAACGGCGAACTCCCTTTCCTTGAGCATGCCGGGGAAATGCCCTTGCGTGGCTCCAATGGTCAGGCAGTGTTTGGTGTCGTCCCAGTGGAATGGGATCGTCGAATAGGCGCCATGTTCGTAGTTGTAAGTGTCATTCTCGTCCTCGTAGAGATTGAAATCGGCATTGGCGCCGGGATAGATGCGCAGTTCGATGGGGTCGGCTGGTTTTTCGCTGGCGTACTGCAGAAACGGGCCCATGGGGACGATGGAACCCGCTTTGACGCAGAGGGGGAGCGTTTCGATGGGGGCGGGAGCGTCGATGGTTTGGCCGCCGGCATAGGTTTGGCCGGTCCAAAAATCAAACCATGCGGCAGGACTAGGGAGATAGATCTTACGTGCCTTTTGGCCGGAGGCACAAGCGTGAAGGCTCTGAAGCGGCTCGGTTACGGGACTGACCATAAATGCCGGGCCGAACAGGTACTGGTCCGGAATGGAATTGATATTGGTGTCGGTCCGAAAATCAAAAGCCAGCGAGCGCATCATCGTATCTCCGTCGCTCGTGATTTTCCAGCCGAGGGAATAAATGTAGGGCAACAGACGGTAACGGAGATTGTCGTACTTCAGGAGAACGACTTTGGTATTTGCATCCCAATTATCGGAGAAAAGGGCCCGCTCACCTTTGCCGTGGATTCTGAAGATGGGGCAAAAGGTGCCAAACTGAAACCAGCGGGTGAATAGTTCCCGGTTGGCGGCGGTCGACCAATCGGGAGCGGTCCATCCCAAATGATAGCCGCCGATGTCGGAGGTCCAAAAGGGGATACCTGAGGCGCAGGCATTGATGCCTTGTGGCACCTGGCTCTTATATGCACTCCAGGTGCAGGTGATGTCGGAGGACCACAGGGTTGTGGCGTTTCGCTGCTGGCCGGCGAAGGCTTGGCGGGTCAGGAAGAAGGCCCGTTTGGCGGGGAGGTCCTTTCGCCAGTTGTCATACAAACCAGTGGTATGCATCAAGGAGTAGGTGTTGAAGTAGTCAATCCCCGGGCCAATGTCAAAGGTGCATCTCCGGCGGTCGTCGAGGAGAGAACCATTGTCGGGCTCGCATTGGTCCACCCACCAGGCGTCCCAGCCCTGTGGCGCGACCAGATTGTCTCGCGCTTGCTGCCAATACATCTGGCGGGCCGGTGCGCTGTGCGCGTCGTAATAGCTGTCCATGGTATGCGTCATGACATTGTTCCAGGTGATCGAGGTCAAGTTGCCAGCTTTGGCCAGTTGGCCATAATTGGCGGTGCCTTTGGCGAAGACCGGCCAGATTGAGATCATGGCGTGCAGGTTGGCCTTGTGCAGTTCATCGACCATCGCTTTGGGGTCGGGATAGCGCTCCCGCCCGAACACATGAGACCCGATGACGTCGGGCTCCCAGTAGAACCAGTCCTGCACGATGCAGTCGAGCGGCAGGCCTTCCTGGCGATACCTGTCCTTTACGGAAAGCACTTCCCGCTGGCTCTGATAACGGTCCTGGGATTGGAAGAGGCCGAATGCCCACTTCGGGAACATGGGCGCGGCGCCGGTTGCCTCGCGATACGAGCCGATGATGTGGTCGAAATCCGGCCCGTAGAAGAAGTAATAATCCACCATGCTGCCGTTTTCTGACACATACTTAAACTTGGTGTTCCCTGCCTCGGCGCCATAGAAATAGGAAGGCGAGTAGTTGTCCCACAGCAGGCCGTAACCGCTGGTGGAGAGCAGTACCGGGATGGCGCCCGTCATGTACTTGATGACCAAATCCTGGTTGCGGCCTTTGTAATTGATCGAGTTGGTGTCTTCCGGATGGCACCCCAAGCCGAAAAGGGCCTCATCAGACGGGGAAAGGAACTGTGTGGTGCACCGATTCACCCCGAGGCCCGCGATGGTGGTAGGGGTCATCGTCTTGCCCTCAGCGCCGTCTTCAGCCAGAATGACGGAGTCTTTGGAATCGGCGAAGGTAATGGCATTGCTGGCCCGAGCCACTTTGATTCTGAGGCTGGCGGTCGTAATGACGATTTGGTCCTTGGTTTGTGCGACGGTGAACTTGGGAATTGACTTCCACTCGTTGTTTATGATCAGGGAAGTTTTGGGGGGGAACGAGGGCAGGGTGGTGTATCTAATTTCGACAATGACAGGGTTGCAGATTCTTACTTTGAGAGAGCCCTTGTCGAGCGCGAACGTGACACTGTCGCGATCCTGCTTGAGGGAGGTTACGGAGGCTTCGGCGGGAGCGGCCAAAATGGAAACCAGGGCAACAAAGGCGAGGGGGAGAACGCTCCGCCCCCGAAGGCCGCGTCCAGCACTCATGAGGCAGGCAGCAGTTGACCTAAGCCGGCTCCGGAGAATCGCTACAGGCCCAAGCCGGAGCCGACTCGCATCGGTTGCCGCAAAGTGCGTTGGGAATCGGTTCATGCGTTGCGGAGGAACTTGATCTGTTTGCATCATGTTTTGAAATTCAAGGACTCTAGCTGTGATTCAGTGTGTCTGGTCGTGGTCCCTATGGCCGGCCCGGGAACCAGGCGCGATCGAAGATGTAGGTGTAATCCGGGCCGCTCGTCGGATCGGGGAACATGTAAGGGGAGGGACGCACCGGCCGATGGCCGAAGGCGGTTGCCTTGGGCTTGGCGCGGGGCAGGGCGGGCAGGATCATCGCTGCCAGAACGGCGATAATGGCAATGACCACCAGCAACTCGTTCGACGTGAAGGCGAACCGTCCCGGGGCTGGCGCAAAGGTTCTCATGATCGTTTTAGCTCCTTCATCCTAACGGCGTCTTCGTAGAAGGTCATGTCGTTAGAATGAATGATCGGGACAGACGCCACGGCGCTGATGACGCGCGAGCGAGTGATTCTCGGCGTTTTTGGAAAACGGCGCCTTCCGTAAGTTGTTGATTATAAAGCACTACCTCTGGCTGGTAGGATACTCAAGTGGCCAACGAGGGCAGACTGGAAATCTCTCTTTGCCAGCATTACTGTTGGCGATTACATCGATCAATGGCTAAGACGAGGCTCCCCGGAATCCCTTGAGGGAGCGGATTCGGCAGCAAGAGGTAGAGTCCGGAACTCCTCAGAAGAGTGGACGCGGCACGCAAGATTCCGAAGTGAGCGAAAACCGACCAGATCATGCGCCTCGAAGATTGCAGCGACGGCCTGGAAGCCAAAGCCGTCGCACCGGACCTAACGCGAACCGCTCATCCTGCTTCAGTTGAAGACGCCGGTTGGGAGGATGGAGCTTGCGCACTGATGCCGGATAAAAGGCCCAGGGATATGAGTCCAGCAGAACGGTACTGCTTAAGTGGCGAAGAGAAAGTGAGGCGCCTCCGCCTGCACCAGCTGGAAGGCAAACCGGTGTCGGATTTGTGCGAAGAACTGTAGCGGCAATGGCCCGATCATCGTAAGTGGCATCGATGTTGAGCGAGTGGGCCGGGTTGCTAACCAGGAAATCAAGCCGCTCAAGCTGGCGGACAGGCTCGGCACTCCTGGACGGAGCCGTATCGAAGCTGGCACGCACTCACCGGGCGGACCTCCATCCGACCAGCCAAATTCTCGGTGGTCGGAGCGCACCAGAGAAGTCAAATCAAAAGGCGATCAAAAGGACGCGACCAAGGTCCGTTGAAGGCATTCTAGATCTGATACTGCAATCTGATACTACAGGCCCTTTCAGGAGCCCGTTTGGGGCTAAAACGGGGCAAGCCCAGAAAACGCGAAAGTGAAGATCAGGCCCGTCAGTATTGGTTTTTCCTCATTTGTCCACGTTTGGCTGAGTTTCCTTTATCACACCCGAAATAAGCGCGCTACCAGGCTACGCTACGCCCCGAACCAAGGCAGCAGAAGATGCCGAGGGGGCGGGAGAATTGCAACTCCGAAATTGCGGATCCCGAAAACTCGTTCAGGCGGTGGCGCAGATATCACCCAACAATGCGGAGTCACTTTGGGCTTTGAACCGGACCTCGCCATCCTATCATGGCTTCGGATGATCGGAACGCTCTTGAATGTAGCCGGAATTCTCATAGGGGGGATGCTGGGCCTGACGCGGCCGCGGTGGCTGACAGCGGCGAGGGAATCCTTCTTCAAAGTAGCGCTGATCGTCTTCACGGTCTGGTATGGTTTGCGCCTGACCTGGCTGAGCCTGAACGGGCCGCTGGCGGCCATTCTGAAGCAACTTCTCATCGCGGTGCTGGCACTGATGCTGGGGAAGGTGGCGGGACGGCTGCTGCGTCTGCAAAGGCTTTCCAACCGGCTGGGCCGAACCGCGCGGGAGCGCATCAGCGCGGCCACCGCCGGCGGTGCGAGCCACTCGGGCGATGGATTCAAGACGTGCGCCGTGCTGTTTTGCGCCGCTCCGCTCGGGCTTCTAGGCGCGGTGCAGGACGGCCTGAGCGGGTACTTCTATCCCTTGGCGGTCAAAGGAGTCATGGACGGGCTGGCAACGATGGGATTCGTTTCGATGTTCGGGTCGGAGGCGATGCTCTCGGCGCTGCCGGTGCTCGCGGTGCAAGGCACGGTCACACTCGCGTGCGCCCGCTTCTTGAGGCCGTGGCTGCTGGACCATGGGCTGATCGACGCGACCAACGCCACCGGCGGGCTTCTGGTGTTTTGCGTGGCGCTGGTGATGCTTGGATTGAAGAAGGTCGAGCTGACGGACTATTTGCCGAGCATCGTGGTGGCGCCCCTGTTGACATGGCTTTGGCGGTGAGGGAAAGGACTTGAGGGCAGGGAGGGTGTGACACGCCGGCACGCTCGAATCCTCGTGACGATCCGGGCTGCCGGACCGGGTTGCGAGACCCCGGCCCCTTGGGGTTTTCACCCCATTGTTTGGGTGGGGGCCGGGTTTCATTGTTGGAGCATGCAACACACGCTCAGCTGTCCGCCGTACGGTTCTTCTAATAGTGAGGATAACTCCTCCTTCGATGTGGTCATCGCGTATGAGGATTTCGAGACGGGCAAGCACGCGCGCAAAACGTACGAGTTTCTGGTGGAGAACCTGGGGCACGATTGCCGGTTCACCAACCAGATGTGGAAGTTCGATGTGCTGAGAATCCCTAAGCTGCGCGAGATGGCCGCCAAGGACGCCGCCGACGCCGACATCATCATAGTCTCCAGCCATGGGGACGACGATTTGCCGGCGGAGGTCAAGCAGTGGATCGACATGTGGGTTGGGGAGAGGGGCAACGCCTTGGCGCTGGTCGCGCTGTTTGACCGCGCGGAGGATCGGCGGGAAAAGGCGCGGTCGGTCCGGGCTTACCTGGCCCAAGTGGCCAGGCAGGGCAGAATGGAATTCTTCGCCCAGCCCGATGACTGGCCTGGGCGAAGGGGCGAATCGGATCCGTTCCTGATCCAGCCCCACTCGGGGATTGGAGGCCGGACCTTGTCCACTCTTGCCGGGGCGATCCAGCGGGAGCCGAGCCTTTCGCATTGGGGAATCAACGAATAAGGCGTTTGGAAGAAATAACTGTACCGGGTCTGGCTGGTCCTTTTGCCCGCTGGCTTCGTTGCTCACTCGTTACAGATCCATGCGGATATGTGCCTCGTTCGCGCCTCGCCAGCGGGCAAAAGTCCTGCGCCATACCCGGTACAGTTATTTCTTCCAAACGCCTAAGGTGGAGCGTCCGAGGGCAGACTCCGCTCGCGCTCAAATCTCTTGCCGCGCTCCGGGGGTGCGGGAAATTACCCGACAAGCTTCCGTAATAATTGGTCCAGGGAAGCATTGCATTGGATCCGGGGCCGTCTGGTAAGATGGCTGGTGCTGGACGGGACAGTTTAAACCCCGTGTTTGTGGTCCCGCACCAGCTTGGTAACGCAGTGACGATATGAAGTGCAACATTTGCGGAACCGTCTGGAATCGAACGATGGTCGCCTGTCCCGAATGCGGCTTGCCTGTCGGACAAGGGTCGCGCCGGCGGTTGGGATGGGAGATTCTCTGGGTAATGGTCGCCGTGGGGATAATCCTCTGGGTAGTGGTCGGGATGCACGGTCGCGGCGGCTGACGAGTCGGTCTCTCGCCTGGAATGCGGGCCGATCATCGGGAGCCAGTTCCCGGCGGGGGCACGTCGCGCATCAGCAAGTCCCCGGGTGCGCCCCAATCCATTTAATCGCTTTCACGACTTTAACTTATGGTATGTTGAGGTGTACGCTGAAGGGATTCAGTGAAAGCGTTGGCAAAAGAAAACTCCTCCCAGAGCTTGCTGCCATGCGTTTCGAGACTGGCTGGATTATTTGTGGTGGCGGTGGCCGGGCTGGTGTTGACGGGGTGGATACTGGGCGTGCCGTTGCTGATTCGGCTGTTGCCGTCGAAGCAGGCGATGCATCCGGTGACGGCGGTGCTGCTGGTATTGGCGGGGGTGTCGCTCTGGCGGTTGGGGGGCGGGAAGGCGGAGACCACGGGCAGGCGGGACCTCGTGGGCCTGGCGCTGGCGGGCTTGGTGACCCTGGGCGGGGCGCTACGCCTAGGGGAGTGTGTGTTTGGAGAGGCATACCGCGTCGAGCAACTGCTGTTTCCGGGGCGGCTGGCGACCGGGGTTCATGCGCTGAGCGAGATGGCTCCCACCACCGCATCGATGTTTCTCCTGTACGGACTGGCGCTGCTGCTGTTCGACACAGAGAGCCGTCGCGGTTTTCGGCCGGGCCAGGTGTTGGTTCTGGGGCCGGGTTTGTTGAGCCTGCTGGTCGTGGTGACCTATAGTTACCAGGGCCTGATGCCTTACGGTGGGGGCGTGGCTGTTCCCATGGCGTTGAGCACGGCGATCTGCTTTGGGGGGCTTTGTCTCGGTTTTCTGGCCGCCCGGCCTTACCGGGGGCTGATGATCGTCATTACGAGTCCTATGACCGGAGGCTTGGTGGCGCGGCGGCTCATGCCGGCGGCTATTCTCTTTCCCTGGGTCCTGGGGGCGGTTCTGTTGGTGGGTGAACAAGCCGGGTCAGTGGACCGGGAAAACGCGGTATCGATCTTCACGGTGGCGAGCATTGTTATCTTTGGCGGCTTGAGCTGGTGGAACGCCAAACTGCTTTATTTGTCGGACCTGGAACGGACGCGGGCCGAAGGACGCATGGCGGTGCAGCATAGTGCGACAAAGATCCTGGCCGAGTCGCGCTCTCTCGAAGGCGCGGCGCCCAGGATGCTGGAGACCGTCTGTGTCAATCTCGGCTGGCGGTTCGGCGCCTTGTGGACGCTGGAGATCCCCTCCAACGCACTGCATTGCGCCGAGGTTTGGCATGCGTCGTCGTGCGAGTTGGAGGACTTTGCAAACGCCAGCCGGAAGGTCGAGCTGGCCGGCGGCATGGGTTTGCCGGGGCGTGTCCTGGCCTCGGGCGAGGCGGCATGGATTCCCGAACTTTCGAGCGAGGCGGCTTTTCTGCCGGCACCGCTGGCGATCCGCGCCGGATTGCACAGTGGCTTTGGGGCTCCCATCAGGCTGGGAGACGAGGTGCTGGGAGTGCTGGAGTTTTACAGCGGAGAGCGGGAGTTGGCGGGAGAGCCTTTGCTGGGCCTTTTGGCGGGGATTGGCAGCCAGATGGGTCTGTTCATCGAGCGCACCCGGGCGGAGGAACAATTGCGTCAAACCAGCGCCAACCTCGCGCGCTCCAACACCGACTTGCAGCAGTTTGCCTACGTGGCGTCGCACGACCTGTTTGAGCCGCTGCGGATGGTTATCAGCTACCTGCAATTGCTGGAGCATCGGCACCGGGAAAAGCTGGATGGCGAGGCGCGCGAATTCATCAAGTACGCCGTCGATGGCGCCCTCCGGATGCAAGGGCTCATTCAGGATCTCCTGGCCTATTCACGGGTCGAGTTCCGGGGCCGTCCGTTCCAGCCGACCGACTGCGAGCAGGTTTTCAAGGAGGTGATCTCAAACCTGAAAGTGGCCATCGAGGAGGCGGGAGCGGTGGTTGCCCACGAGCCGCTGCCACGGGTGCGGGCCGACAGCGTGCAAATGACGCAGGTGTTTCAAAACCTGGTGGGCAATGCGCTCAAGTTTCATGGCGCCAAGCCTCCGGAGGTCAATATTAGCGCGCGGCAGCGGGACGGGGAGTGGGTTTTTTCCGTGCGCGACAACGGCATTGGCATTGATCCAAAGTATTTTGATCGGATTTTCGAGATCTTTCAACGGCTCCATACCCGGCAGGAGTACTCCGGCACCGGCATGGGCCTGGCGATTTGCAAGAGAATTGTCGAGCGCCATGGCGGCCGCATTTGGGTCGAGTCCGCCCCCGGCGAAGGCTCGACCTTCTTTTTCACACTGCCGCTGATGACAAAAGGGAACTGAGGATAACAATTCAAGCGAAGCGTTCGGCGCTGGGAGCCTTGAATTGCACTATCTTGCAAAGGTTGATCGTGCGACTATGTTTGCAGGGGAAGCGTGTCGTGCGCTGGTGTTCAGAGGACAAGCCCGGCCGTTCCCCACCGTATGACGGGTGAAGCAAACATTGTTAACGGCGCGGTGCGGGAGGCCGACGTGGAGCCCGCGCCTCCCCAGCCTTCCGAGACCGAAAAGGTCCGGGTGCTGCTCATCGAGGACAACCCGGGAGACGCCCGCCTCATCCAGCTGATGCTGTCAGGGGAGGGAGGCGAGTTGTTCGACATCGAGCAAGTGGAGCGCCTGGAGCCGGGCTTGCAGCGCGTGGCTGCCGGCGGGATCGGCGTGGTTTTGCTGGATTTGTCCCTGCCCGACAGCCACGGGCTGGATACCTTCACCCAGTTGCACGCCCGCGCGCCCCACCTGCCCATCATCGTGCTGAGCGGGCTGAACGACACGACGATCGCGGTCAGCGCGGTACATGAGGGGGCGCAGGATTACCTGATCAAGGGACAAGTTGATGGGCAGTTGTTGGTGCGGGCCATGCGCTACGCCATCGAGCGCAAGCGGATGGCGGCCCAACTCAGCCGCTACGCCGAGGAACTGCGGACGAAAAATGCGCTACTCGAAGCCGACTTCAACATGGCCCGGGAGATCCAGGAGATTTTCCTGCCTCACCAATACCCGACTTTCCCCCAATGGGTCGCACCGGAGGAGAGCGCGCTGAGCTTCTTTCACCGCTACCTGCCTGCCGCGGCGGTGGGAGGCGACTTCTTCGACATTTTTGCCATCACCGGCACCACCGCCGGGGTTTTCATTTGCGACGTGATGGGGCACGGGATGCGGGCGGCCCTCGTTACGGCGATCATGCGGGGCCTGGTCGAAGAGTTGATGCCCGTGGCCGCCGACGCCGGGAAGTTCCTGACGGAGGTCAACCGCAGCCTTCACGCGATTCTACGACGCACGCGGGAACCCTTCCTCGCCACGGCTTTTTACCTGGTGGCGGATGTGGCGTCCAACGAATTGCGATTTGCCAGCGCGGGCCATCCCAGCCCGCTCCTGGTGGGGCGGGATACAGGCAAACTCCGTCCGCTCAAGGCCGTCGATCCGCGGCACGGTCCGGCCCTGGGTCTTTTCGACAAGGCGATCTATCCAACTTGCCACTGCCCGCTGGCGGTCAACGATCTGCTGCTGCTCTTCACCGACGGGCTGTATGAAGTGAACAACTCGGAACGGGAGGAATACGGACAGGAACGCCTGCTGGGCGCGGTGGAACAGTTGCAACAAAAGCCGACCGACCAACTTCTCCAAGGATTGCTGGAGGATGTGCAGCGCTTCTCAGCTCATCGTGAGTTTGAGGACGATGTGTGCCTGGTGGCAATGGAAGTGCGACGGCTCGGCGTGAAACTCTAGCGCATTGTCCAAAAGAGGCTGCGCGTTTGCGCAGTGGATCATGGGACACCACACAGGAATCCCGGCGATTCGAGGATAAGCTGAAGGTAGCGGCAGCGTGCGGCGGCTGTTGAACTCATCCAACCGCATTTAGCCCGGTGACTGGCCGGAATGCCGGCCGGCGCGAAGACACAACACCTGTCGACGCGAAGGCCGGCCACAGCCAGCGCGGCGCGCGACGTGCCTGCCGCGCGCAGCCAGGCGGCTTGCTTAAGCCACAGCCTGCAGCTTGTAGCTGAGGGTATTGTAGTAACGCCGCTTGAGGCCGCGTTTCTTGCGCTGACGCTCTCGCGCTTTGACAAGGTGCTTCAAGCAACGCGATCCCTGTGCGGCCGGGGCGCCGCACTCGGTGCAGCGTTTGTCCCGCTGCATCCGCAACTGATACTTCCGCTGCCGCGATATCGGCAACTTCGTGAACTCATCTTGAATAGGCTTTCTCATGTAACTTTCTCTGTGCCCGCTAAAGGATTCATCCGTTCGAATCCCCTGATACATCCCTTAGACCAGGAACCATTTGAAACGTTTTAACTCCCGCCAACATCAACTATGATTGACCCATTTGTCAAGTCAGGCAAAACAACTTTTTCACTTTTTTTGCTTTTTTCGTCATCCGGAGGCCTGATGCTGCCCATCGACGAGGGCTTCCCGGTTGCTCCTTCCTCGGAACATCAACGCGGAGGCGCGGGTGGAGGGCCGTTGAGCGTTCTTGCCAATTGGTCGATGAACAGGTCCAGGTAGTTGGGCGCCGCTGAGGAAACGTGGGGCAGAAGGAACGCGCCCGGGCAATTGCGGAGGGGGGAGGACTGGGGCAGCGGTTCGGACGCGAACACATCGAGGTAGGCGGCGGCGATTCTTCGAGCCCGCAGGGCTTGTGCCAGGGCGGGTTCATCGATGGCGTTGCCCCGCCCGACATTGTAGATGGCCGCTTGGGGCGGCAGCAGCGCCAGACGCCGGGCATTCATGAGGCCATCGGTCTCCGTTCCGCCAGGCAAAGCAAGAACGAGGTGATCGGCTTGGGGAATTACCGAGTCGATCGCCGAGATGGCCAGGACGCGATCCTGAGAATCCCAAAAAGGCGTCTCGACCGATTGATCGCGCTCTCCGGCGTTGGACGGGTTTGGCGAGGTTCTTCGGATGCCGGTCAGACGCACCCCGAAGGGCTTGCAGAGGCGTCCGATCCAGCGGCCGATGTTTCCGAGGCCCAGGATGACCACGTGGGAGCCGCGCAGCGGCGCCATCTGTTCTGCCAACTCGCGTCTTGGCCATGAGGCCTGCTGGAGCCGCGCCGCGGCGAAGAGGCCGCGGCAGTGGCCAAGCATCAAACCGAGGACCGTTTCGGCGATCAGCTCTCCATGAAACGAGCCATGAATAATGGCGACGCCCTCGGGAGCCTGGGCGGGGAAATACTCCTTTCCAGCAGCCGGTGTGGCAAGCCAGCGGAGGGCTGGGGCCAGCCGAAACCAGTCCGGGTGGAATCTCCAAGCAATTGCAACCTGGGCTTGGGGGAGCGCGGCCATGAACTGCGGCTCATCGGAGCACACAATGAGTTCAGCCTGCGGGCAAGCCTTAAGGAACCGGTCGCGGTTGCGCGGCAGAAAGGTCCAGGCGTCAACCAGTGGATGCTGCAAAAAGACCGCCACCGTGAGCTTGTCGCGGGATTCATTCAACGACATCACGTGCCGAATGTGAGGCGGGAGCCCGTCGAGGTCAAGACAGGGCTTGCCGGGTGCTTAGAGCGTATCCCAGCAGGGGCGACTGTCTTCTGGAGGGCCGAGCCCCGCGAGGCCCAAATAGTGGGGGGCACGCGAAGCTTCCGCCTTCGCCAAGGCTACGGCGGGATGGGCGTCCCTCGGGGTTTCGGCGGTAGCATGCCCTAGCGGGACAGGATGTTAGGGTTCCCTTCTGCTGGCGTTTGCGGTCTTCACCCACTACCCGGAGGGACCGCTTGGAGGAAGGGTCTGACTGGCAAAGCTGGCTTGAATCATTGACCTGAACCGAAAGGGGCCTTTAGGGCCGCTCGCGGTGTAGGCACATTCCTTCAAGCCGCAGAACAGGAAGCAACATTGTGATCGGTGGACTGAACGAGTCGAGCACAGGAGGGGACAGGGGAAGCCGTGGTCAGGTCTGGACATGAAACTGCTGTTTGTTCATCAATACCTTGGGGCCTTGGGAGGAGCAGAGGCGGACATCCTGCTGACCGCGGCCAATCTCCGTGAGCGCGGCTACGACCTGGGGCTGCTTTTTGCAGCCGAGACCGGGCGCAACCCGGCGCCATGGCATGAGGCCTTTTCCGAGTGTTTCCCTCTGGCTGAGCGCGGCAAGGGCTCCATCGTCAGGGCGGTGCTGGACAAGGTCCGTCCGGATCTGATCTACCTCAACAGCATGTCGGACCTGGAAACCCTGGAGGCGTTGTTTGCCTCCGGCGTGCCGGTCATTCGCCGGGTCCATGACCACGGGATGTATTGCATGCGGGGCTACAAGTACAACTATTTCACACGAAACATCTGCACGCGGCCGGCGGGCTTGCATTGTGTCTTTCCCTGCATGGCCTTCGCCGGCCGCAACCGCGGTGGCGCCTTTCCGGTGAAATGGGTCAGCTACGCGGCCAAGCGCAAGGAAATCCGTCTCAACCGGCAGTCCCATCGTCTCATTGTCTATTCGCTCTATCAAAAGGAGGAATTGGTGCGGAATGGGTTCGACCGGAACAGAATCGATATTCACGTGCCGATCCGATGCTGGGGCACAACCGGCCCGGTCTGCTCCTTGAGCGACCGCAATCTCGTGCTGTTCGCCGGACAGATTATACGCGGCAAAGGAGTGGATCTACTGCTGCGGGCGCTGGCCCGGGTTACGGTTCGTTTCGAGGGCTTGATTCTGGGGGATGGGAATCATCGGGCCGATTGCGAACGGCTCTGCGCGCGGCTGGGCCTCTCCGGCCGTGTTGAGTTCCGCGGCTATATCCCGCACTCCCAGCTTAAGGAGTTTCTCCTCGAGGCCAGCCTGCTGGCGGTCCCCTCGGTCTGGCCCGAACCTTTCGCCTTGATTGGCCAGGAGGCCATGCGCTATGGCCTGCCGGTGGTGGCCTTCGACGCGGGCGGCATCCGTGAGTGGCTCAAAGACGGCGAGAACGGCTTTCTGGTTCCATGGATGGATACGGTTCGGCTGGCCGCGCGCATTGAGGAGTTGCTCCGCGACAAGGCATTGGCGCGCCGCCTTGGCCGCCGCGGCATGGAATTGGTCAACGCCGAGTATGACGCCTCCAAACAAATCGATGCGCTCGAAAGAATCTTCGCGCAAGCCGCGCGCGGGACGCGGAATTCCTTCGGGGAGCCGGCCGCGCCCGAACCGGCCTCTTTTCCTTTATGACTGACGAAGCGACCATCTTGATCTCCCGGCGGCTCACCACCGCCCGTTATGCGCTGGGCCGGGCCTGGCTCAACCTCAAGATCCAGCGGCAGGCGCTACGAGCCTGGCGGCTGGCCTATGGAAACGCCGCGCTTAAGCGCGGTTTCGATCTGGCCGTTAGCTTGACGCTGTTGTTTGCCCTGAGCCCCCTCTTCCTGCTGATCGCGCTGCTGGTCAAGCTCGAGGACGGCGGCCCCGTCTTCTTTCCCCAAGTTCGGGTTGGCCGCTACGGGCGCGAGTTCAAGATGTATAAGATCCGGTCCATGTGCCTGGACGCCGAGGAGCGGCTCCAGGAGTTGCTGGCCAGAAACGTCCACCGCGAGGGCGTCACCTTCAAACTCAAGGATGACCCGCGCATCACGCGGACAGGCAGGTGGCTGCGGAAGTTCTCGCTCGATGAATTGCCGCAGCTCTGGAATGTGTTCATCGGCGACATGTCGCTGGTGGGGCCTCGTCCCCCGGTGCCCCGCGAGGTGGCCGTCTATTCGCCGGCCGATCGGCGGCGCCTGACCATCAAACCGGGCGTCACTTGCATTTGGCAGATCAGCGGCCGCAGTGAGATCGATTTCTCCGGCCAGGTCCGTCTCGACGTTGCTTACATCGAGGCGCAGAGTTTCTGGACCGACGCCAGGATCTTGCTCCAGACCGTTCCGGCGGTCCTGTCGGGAAAGGGGGCGTGCTAATGAAGACGACATTGATTTGTCCTTCGGATCGTCCCGGCGTGTCACTCCTGAGCGAGGAAGCGCCGCTCTCCTGCCGGATGCTGCTCGGACAGAGCCTGCTGGAATATTGGCTTTCCTGGCTGGCCTGCTCCGGCTACCGGGAGGTGTCAATTCTGGCCGATGATCGCGTCGGGCAGGTTCGGGATCTGGCGGGCGATGGGGCCCGATGGGGCTTAACCGTGCGAATCATCGCCGAATGCTGCGAGCTGTCTCCCGCCCAGGCGCTGCTCCGGTATCCATGCGAGGCACCGCCGACCGCGTTGGATCATTTTCCTGGTCAGTCCGAGTTGCCGCTTTTCTCCAGTTACGCCGATTGGTTTGCCGCTCTGCTGGCCTGGATGCCGCATGCCCAAATGCCCGACCGCGTCGGCGTGCGCCAGATCCGCCCAGGTATCTGGGCCGGCCTGCCGTCGATGATTTCCCCGAAGGCCGAGCTGCGCCCACCATGCTGGATCGGCCGCAATGTTTATGTCGGTCCCAAAGCGATCATCGGGCCGGAGTCGATTCTAGAGGACGGGGCTTGCATCGAACGGTCGAGCGAAGTTGCCCGCAGCTACATTGGCCCATTTACGATGGTCGGACAATTCACGCGCATCGCCGACTCCCTGGCGTGGGACAACACGCTGATTAACTGGCAGACTGGCTCGGTGGCGGCGGTGCCAGACCCTTTTCTCCTCTGCTCTTTGCGCCAGCTCCGGTTGGGGCGAGCGCAAAGAGATCCGAGGCCGGCTGCGTTTCCCGCCGAAGCAGAGCAACCGGAAGTACGCCTGTTGTTGAACCATCTGCTCATCGACGGTGAGAGATAAGGCAATCACATGAGCAAGGCCAAAGAAGCGGTCCATTGGCAGCAATCTGGCTGGGAGCAGCTTTTTCGCTTCGTTTCGAGCGCGCGCCTGAGGTGGGAGCGGCCCTTATCCAAGGCCCGTGACGGCGGGGCCGGGGAGCAACTACTTGCGAACACGGGCGGGCCTCCTGGCGCGCCGGAATTGCGCCCTGTGCTGCCGACCGGTCGGCAGGCGTTCGCCGAGAGCCGACTCCCGGTTGTTCCCGGCTTTGGCCGGGCTGCGGCAGGCATGGACGAGGTGGCTTTGGAACTCGAGGCGGCTCGTGAAATCCAGGAATCGCTCCTGCCAAAGGCATTTCCACCACTTCCGGGCTTTGGGCTGGCCGGCTTCTGCCTGAGCGCGCGCCAGGTCGGGGGTGATTTTTACGACGTAGTCTCGCTAGGGCCGGATTCCGCTCTGCTGGTGGTCGCCGACGTCATGGGCAAGGGCGTTCCGGCGGCGTTGTTTGCGGGCAAACTCCGCACACTGGTCCGGGCGCTGGCCGAATCGGAGGCGCGTCCGGGGGAGTTGTTGGCGCGGATCAATCGGCAGCTATTCGGCGAGCTTTCGGCAGTCGATATGTTCATCACCGCTCAGCTGGCCCTGGTGGACCCCAGGCGGCGGCGGCTTGCCGTCGCAAGCGCAGGCCATTGCCCGCTGCTCATGGCTGATGCCACGTGCCAAACCCGCACGGTGGCCCCGGAGGGTCTCCCGCTGGGCATCCTGCCCGACACCGAGTTTGCCGAAGAGGTCCTGCCGCTGGAGCCTTCCAGTTGCGCCCTTCTTTACACCGATGGCCTGACCGACGCGCGAAACCCGCAGGGCGAATCGTTCGAGCACGAACGCCTGGCCGCCTGGCTTGGTAAAAACGTGGGCCGTGACCAAACCGCCCGCCAACTCGCCGAAAGCTGCCTGGCCGCGCTGGCCGAGTTCCAATCCCATCTCTGTCCCGAGGACGACCAAACCTTTGTTGTGCTGGCCGGCGAAACCTCATCCCAGGTCAAAAGAAGCCGTTGACAATCGGAACCGTTACGCTACCGTGGCGCGCTCTGGTATATTGACCAGTTGATTGATTTTATGCCGAATACCAAGTCAGCCGAACGCCGGGTGCGCAATAGCGCCCGCAAGCACGTGCACAATCGCAGCCTCAAGTCGCGTCTCCACACGCTGGAACGGGGTTATCTTCAAATGCTCAGCAACGGCAAGAAAGAAGACGCCACCAAGGCCCTCCAAACCATTACTTCAGCGTTTGACAAAGCCGCCAAGTCTGGCGTTGTCCATCGCGCCACCGCCAACCGCAAGAAGTCCCGATTGGCCCTGCGTCTGGCCCACGCCAAGTAGTCGGAGCAGCACCCCTGCGGTTTGCTCCCGGCCGGGTCTAGCCCGGACTGCGCCCGCCCCTCGGGAAAAGCTTGGAGTTCAGGACGCCGATTTTAGCCAGCCTGAAGGCCAGGCCCGTTGCCATACAGCCAAAGCCGTAGCGAATGCTGCGGCGCAAGTTAATCGAGGATGCTTCAGGGAAATACTTCGTTGGACAACTTACCTCGGCTATGGTGAATCCGTGCCAAAGGATCTGGGCCAGCATCTGGTTGTCGAAGACGAAATCGTCCGAATTATCCGCCAGGCGCAAGCGGTTGAGGATTTCTCGCGAAAAGGCCCGATAACCGGTGTGGTATTCCGAGAGCTTGGCCCCGAGCAGGACATTCTCCACCAGCGTCAGCCAGCGGTTTGACAGGTATTTCCACCAGGGCATGCCGCCCTTGAGGGCGTAGCCGCCCAAGATCCGGCTCCCCAGCACGCAGGGATGGACGCCGTTGCCAATGATCGACACCATCGCGGGAATCAGTTTCGGGGTGTACTGATAATCCGGATGGATCATGATGATGATGTCCGCGCCAGCCTCCAGAGCCAGGCGGTAGCACGATTTTTGATTCCCTCCATAGCCTTTGTTGATCTCATGGACATGAACCTGGACCCCTTCCAGGCCGCGAGCCACGGCTACGGTGTCGTCTCGGCTGCGGTCATCGACCAGAATGATAGTGTCGACTAATCCCTGGTCGCGCACCTCGTCGTAGGTTTGGCGGAGGGTGCGGGCGGCGTTATAGGCGGGCATGACTACCGCCACTTTTTTGTCCCGATACATATCCGGGCCATTAAACGATGGAGGAAGCGCCGGCGCAAGATTTCTCAGACCGGGGTCGGGTTTCCGCGGAGGGAAAACCTTCTTGCAACTAAGTCTCAATTACCTTAGTATCGCCGCGGTGAAACAAGAATCGACGGACGCGTTCGTGTTTTTGGAAGGCCGCTGTGCCGGAGGGGCGGTGTGTCCCTTGAGCCGTGTTGAAGCGGGCAGCCTGGTCTGCATTAAAGAGCTTGGCACCTCGCCGGAGGTCAGTGATCGCCTCCGCGAACTCGGCTTCTGCGAGGACCAAAAAATCCGGGTCCTTTCCCGCCAATCCAGCTTTATCTGCCAGGTCTGCAACGCGAGGTTAGGCATAAGCAAGAAGCTCGCTGACTCCATTTTCGTCCAAGCCGTCCCGGTATGAATTCCGATACGCCCGTCACTCTCCAGCCTTTGACTTCACTCGCCCTCGGATCGACCGCCACGGTTGTTGAAATCAAACTTCCACCCCAAAACAGGCCGCGTCTGATGGAGATGGGATTGCTGATCGGCACCCGCATCGAGCTGGTGCGCTTTGCCCCTTTGGGTGATCCTGTGGAGATCAAGGTCCGCGGCTACAATTTGACCCTTCGCAAACAAGAGGCTGAGCAGATTCTCGTTCGGCTGGACGGCTGAGAAGCCGCCGTCGGGTCGTTTGATGAAAGTCCAAGCTCCAACAGACGCCGCTATTGCAGCCCCGGTTCGGGCGGCTGCACCGGCCGCTGCCGCCAGGCCGGCCGCTCGCCCGGAGGACGCCAAAGGTCCAGGTTCGGTTCCTGCTTCGGGGGCCAGCCAATCCCTCCGTGGCGCCGATAGCGGAGGGCCGCCGCCATACGTCGTGCTCACGGGCAATCCCAATTGCGGCAAGACCACCCTGTTCAATGCGTTGACCGGTTTGCGCGCAAAGGTCGGCAACTACGCCGGGGTGACCGTCGAGCGCAAGGAGGGGCGCTTGCTGGGCGCTCCAGCGCGCCTCAACATCCGGGTGCTCGATTTGCCGGGCACGTACAGCCTGAGCCCTCAATCGCTCGATGAACAGATTTCCCGGGACGTGCTGCTCAACCGGCTCCCGGAATTGCCGCCTCCGGCGCTCATCGCGGTAGTGGTTGATGCTTCCAATCTGCAGCGCAACCTCTACTACGCCACTCAGGTCATCGAGTTGGGGTATCCGACACTCATTGCGCTCAACATGGTTGACGTGGCGCAAAGCAACGGTCACGAAATCAATGTCGCCAAGCTGGCCGAGGAGCTCGGCGTGCCGGTGCTGCCCATTGTGGCCAGCGAAGGGCAGGGGGTGCCTGAGATGCGCCAAGCCTTGGTTTCCGCGCTTCAAAACCAGAACCGGCCGACTCCCAGGCCGCAGCGTTTCTGCGAGTTGCCCGAGGCCCTGGATCGAGAGACAGGGCTGCTGGCCGACGCATTAGGCAAGGCGCTTCCCGATCGCCGCCCCCAGGCTCCCGCCGAGGCCTTGCTGATTCTGAGCAACGAAAAGGCCTTGGCCTCCAGCTCCAAACATTACCCGGCAGCCATTCTCCAGGCCGTCGGCGCCGCTCGCCAGCGGCTTGACGCAGCCGGCGTCGATTGGCGCGGGGCAGTCATCGAGGCCCGCTATCTTTGCGTCTCCGACATCCAGCGCGCCGTCACCACAGAGCTGGCGCCGCCGGGCGAGACTTTCAGCGACCGGCTTGACCGAGTGCTCACCCACAAAGTCTGGGGCACTCTGATCTTCATTGCCATCATGATGGTGATGTTCCAAAGCATTTTCACCTTCGCCCGCATCCCCATGGACGCGCTCCAGGCGGGAGTCGATTGGCTGGGCGGGGCGGTCAGCCGGCTGATCCCGACCGGAGACCTCAACAGCCTGGTGGTGGACGGGGTTATCGCGGGGGTGGGCGCCGTGGTGGTGTTTCTGCCGCAAATCCTGCTGCTGTTCCTGTTTATCGGCTTCCTTGAGGACACCGGCTACATGGCGCGCGCGGCGTTTCTTATGGACCGGCTGATGAGCAAAGTCGGTTTGCACGGCAAGAGCTTCATTCCCATGCTCAGTTCGTTCGCATGTGCCATCCCCGGCATTATGGCCACCCGCACCATCGAAAGCCCCAAGGACCGGCTCGTCACCATTCTGGTCTCCCCCCTGATGAGCTGTTCAGCCCGTCTGCCCGTCTATACCCTGCTTATTGCCGCCTGCATCCCCAACATCACCATTTTTGGCTTCTTGAAGCTTGCCGGGCTGACCATGCTCGGAATGTACCTGCTGGGCATCATCGTGGCGCTCCTGATGGCGTGGTTTTTCAAGAAAACCCTGCTTCGAGGGGAGCCTCCGTTGTTGATCATGGAACTGCCGCCGTATAAGCGTCCTTTGGTGCGCGTGGTAGTGCGGCACATGTGGGACCGCTCCAAGCTCTTCCTCCGGCGGGCCGGCACTGTCATCCTGGGCATCAATATCCTCCTTTGGTTTCTAGCCACCTACCCGCACGATACCCGTCTTGACCAGGAATTCGCCGTCAAACGGGCTGCCATGGCGGGCGCCCCCGCGGCCCAGTTGGCTGCCCTGGACAACGAGAAAGACAGCCTGAGACTCCAGAATAGCTTTGCGGGCCGCCTCGGGCACCTCATCGAACCAGCTATCGCCCCCTTGGGCTTCGACTGGAAGATGGGCATCGGCATCGTTTCCTCCTTTGCCGCCCGAGAGGTCTTCGTCAGCACAATGTCCACGGTCTATAATGTCGGCAACTACGACCATTCCGCGGCGGGCATGAACGGCATTGTCAAGACCCTCCAGGCTCAGCACCGTTCCGACGGGACTCCCATCTACACTCCGCTGACAGCGCTAACGTTGATGGTGTTCTATGTCTTTGCTCTGCAATGCGTTAGCACTGTCGCCATCGTTCACCGCGAAACCAATAGCTGGAAGTGGCCGATCTTCCAATGGCTTTATATGGGGGTATTGGCCTGGGGCCTGGCTTTTCTGACCTTCCATCTGGGGCATCTGCTGGGCGGGTCGTGAGGGTGGCACGTCGGTGTGGCACGTGTCGCATGAAGTGGTGACACGCCGTCCTTGATTCGCACGCGAGGGAGGGCCTCGAAGAGAAGGTACCAGCTAAAAGGCAGGCAACCAGAAGATGCGCGGAGCATGAAAAAGAGGCCCTTTTTCGCTGGATTCATGGCTCTGCCTCAGTTTTTTGGTCTGGTTTGGGACCGGTCACTTTGCCGACATGCCCGGTGCTTGGGACGCGGGTGTGGATGGCGTTTCTGTGAAAAAAGGGTTAAAAGAATTGTTGCAGCCAGCCGATAAATAAAGTATCTTAGTGTGACTCAACCGAAGTTTGCGGAACTGGCAAAACATGAACTTGGGTCGTCTAGATAGGCGGCGCGCCTTCACGCTCCTGGAGCTGCTGGCAGTTATTGCCACGATAGCGGTTCTAGCGGCGCTGTTATTGCCGGTTCTTAGCCGGGCCAAGGCCAAGGCACAGCGAATGAGTTGTGTGGGCAATCTCCGTCAACTAATCTACGCTTGGGCGATGTACACGGAGGAAAACAACAGCTACCTTGCCGAATCTTACTCAACCAACTCTCTCGGGCAGGTTAATTCCAATTCATGGGTGCAGGGAAACATGATGGTGGCGAGCGAGGCGACCAACGCCGCTCTCATCCAGGAAGGCAAGCTTTATGCTTTCAGCCAGAACACGGCCATTTACCATTGCCCGGCAGACCAAGGGGTGACCGTGCGAGGCCAACACCTTGCCAGTGTCCGCAGCTATTCCATGAATTGCTACATGGGCGCCCATGACCCCAAACTCCCCTCTCCGACTCCTTTTGCGTCTTCGCCGGGAATGTTTTTTACCAAGGATTCCGATATCCCGCAGCCCTCGGGCAGATTTGTCGTGCTGGACGAGGATGAAAGCAGCATCAACGATGGCTGCTTCACGACCGATCCCACTGCCTTCAATTGGTATGACCTGCCCGCCATCTCCGATCACCGCCACAATTACAGCCTCACGCTGGCTTTTGCTGACGGACATGCCGAAGTCTGGCGCTATTTGGATCCCTACACGTTCGGGCTTGTAGCGGAGAAAGCCAGCGCTGGGGATAACGGCGGGGCTGTACTCGACGGTGCGAACGACTTGGATCTGCGGCGCTTGGCCAGCGCTGCCACCTTGGTAAAGTAGGCTGCCGCCTCCACCCCCACCCCAAAGGCAGCCACGAGAACAAGAGGGCTAAAAAGACCTTTTCCTAGCGGCTTTTCGTGCCTGCCGGTGGCGGTCCCGAAGTCAGGCCGGGCTTCTCAATCCGGCACTGCAAGCTGACGGCGCAACCTGCCGTTGGTGGCAATCATCCGGTAGGTGTATTCGCCGGCAATGGCCTTATGCCAGAATTCGCCGCCGGCACTTTCCAGGATCAGCCCCCCTGCCGCAATGTCCCAAAGGCGGATGCCTCGCTCGATATAGGCATCGAACCGGCCGCTGGCCACATAGGTTAGACCCAATGCCGCAGCGCCCATCATCCGAATCTTGCGAACGCGCCGGACCATTTGGTTAAAGTAAGGAAGCGTCTGGGCCAGATGTTCGGGCGTTTTCGCAAAGCCGATGGAGATGATGCAATCGTTGAGCTGCCGCCGGCTGCTGACGCGGGTAATTCTGCCGTTCAGGCGTGCCGGCTGGCCGCGAAGGGCGGTCCAGAGCTCGTCGCAGAAGGGATCATAGATGACGCCGACCAGCGTCTGGTATCCGTCTTCATAATCGGCGGCCTTCGGGGTCGGCGCCCGTCCCTGCAAGGCAATCGACACGCAGGCATGGGGGATGCCGTAGGTGTAATTGACAGTGCCATCGATTGGATCCACCACCCATCGGTACGGGGCGCCTAAATCGCCGGTGGCGCTTTCCTCGCCAAGAAAGGAGATGCTCGGGAAGGCCGAATACAAGGCTTTCTCGATGAGCTTCTGGGAGCGGACATCCAGCTCGAGTTTGATGTCGTGCCGGGTGACCTGTTTGGTGCGTTTGACGGTGTGGAAATTCCGGCGGATCAACGCGCCCGCCGCCCGGGCGGCGGTGATGCTGGCTTTCAGGGCGGCTGCGGGATTGATTGGATTTTTTATTCTCACGGGTTTTCGTCCAGTCTGATGTCTGCTGCGATTCGGTTTTATCCCTGCAAGGCGGCCAGCGCCGCCTGGGCGCGGTCGCGTTTGGCCTGCCATTCGCCGAGGCGCTTCTGATGCTCCTCCAGGACGTTGGCGGGGACCTTTTGGGTAAAGGCCGGGTTGTTCAGCTTTTGAAGGACTTTGGCGACTTCGGCCTCGGCTTTTTCCAGTTCCTTGTTCAGGCGCGCTTTTTCGGCCTCGACGTCAATCAGGCCCTCGAGCGGCAAATACAATTCTCCGAGCTCCGAGTGGACGGCGGGGGTGCCCTTGTCTGGGTGGTAGCCGGGCGTGATTTCCAACGCCTCGGCGTTGAGCAGCAGCCTGAGGACCTCGGCTTCGGCTGACGGAAAGGCGCTGGCCGGTTTGAAGACAAACTTGACCTTTTTTCCGGCCGGGATGTTGTGCTCGCGCCGGAGGTTGCGGCCCTGGGTAACCAGATCGTACTTGAGATTGACCTGCTCAAGCGCGCTGGCGTCCAGGCTGTAGTGGGCGCGGAAGTCGTCGTCCAGCGGTTTGGGCCAGGGAGCGAACATGATGGTCTTGCCTCCCTGGTTCTCAGGCATATCCGCGTAATACCCCATGCCGTGCCAGAGTTCCTCGGTGATGAACGGCAAAAACGGATGAAACAGGCGAAGCGTGTGCGAGAGCACAAAATCCAGCACCGCAAGCTTGTTGGCTCGCGCGGCCGCGTCATCCGTTTTCGTCAGCAACGCTTTGCTGGCCTCGACATACCAATCGCAGTATTCGCTCCAGAAAAAGCGGTAGAGAGTCTGGGTTGCCTCGTTGAACCGGTATTCGGCAAAGGCGGTGGTAATCTCACGGATCGCCAGGTCGAGCTTGATCAGAATCCATTTATCATCGCTCGTCAGGAGGCTGGGGCTGATTTCGCCCTGGACTTCGCCGCCCTGCATCTGGCGGAAGCGGCAGGCGTTCCAGAGCTTGTTGCAGAAGTTGCGGCCCAGCTCGACGTCTTTGTCGTCGAAGAGCACATCCTGGCCCAGGGGGGCGCTGCGCATCGTGCCGAAGCGGAGAGCGTCGGCGCCGTATTTGGCGATGAGCTCGAGCGGGTCGGGCGAGTTGCCCAGGCTCTTGCTCATCTTCCGGCCCAGCTTGTCGCGGATGATGCCGGTGAAATAAACGTTGCGGAAGGGCAGGTCTCCCATGAACTCGTATCCCGCCATGATCATCCGCGCCACCCAGAAGAAGATGATGTCCGGCCCGGTCACCAGGTCGGTGGTGGGGTAGAACTTTTTGAGCGTGTTCGTCCGGTCGGGCCAGCCCATGGTGGCGAAGGGCCACAGCCAGGAGCTGAACCAGGTGTCGAGCACATCCGGGTCCTGGACCCAGTTTTCGGGATCGGGCGGAGGGTTGACGTCGCACCAGATGTCCGAGGCGCCGCGGGAACCGGCGCTCGGCGCGGGGCTGGAGGCTTCAGCCTCTTTGCGATACCAGACCGGCACGCGGTGTCCCCACCAGAGCTGCCGGCTGATGCACCAGTCGCGCAGATTGTGCATCCAGTGGGAATAGGTCTTGGTCCAGCGATCGGGATGGAACGCCATCTGGCCCGATTCGACCGCCAGTGTGGAGGGCTCCACGGCCGGGTATTTGAGGAACCATTGCTCGCTCAAGTACGGCTCGATGGGAACGTGGCTGCGCTGGCTGTAGCCGACGTTGTGGACGTAATCCTCGACCTTCACCAGGAGACGCTGTTGGGTCAGTTGTTCCACGACGGCCTCGCGGGCTTCCATGCGATCGAGGCTCGCGAAGTCTTCGCCGGCCTCCTGAGTCATGAGGCCGTCCGGGCCGATGACGATCGTGAGCGGCAGGTTGTGGCGGACGGCCATCTGGTAGTCGTTGGGGTCATGGGCCGGCGTGACTTTGACGCAGCCGGTGCCGAATTTCGGATCGACAAAGTCGTCGGCAATGACGGGGATCGGTTTGTTTTGGAGCGGCAGCAGGACTTTTTGCCCGATCAGCCCGGTGTAGCGCGGGTCCGTTGGATTGACGGCAACGGCTTCGTCGCCGAGCATCGTCTCGGGCCGGGTGGTGGCCACGACCACGAATTCGTCGGCCTTAATCTTTCCGTTGGAGTCCAGCAGGGGATACTTGAGGTGCCAGAGGTGGCCCTTCTCCTCGGTCATCTCGACTTCCTCGTCCGAAAGGGCCGTGCGGGCGGCGGGGTCCCAGTTGACCATGCGTTTGCCGCGGTAAATGAGGCCCTTCTTGTAGAGCTCGACAAAGACGTTCTGGACGCAGCGCGAGTAAGCCGGGTCCATGGTGAAGCGCTCACGGGTCCAATCGCAGGAGCAGCCGAGCTTCTTGAGTTGCTGGATGATGATGCCGCCGTGTTTTTCTTTCCAGACCCAGACGTGCTCGAGGAATTTCTCGCGGCCGAGATCGTCGCGGTGCTTCATCAGGCCCTGTTTGCGAAGGGATTTCTCGACAACGGCCTGGGTGGCGATTCCCGCGTGGTCGGTGCCGGGCAGCCAGAGGACCTCCTTGCCGTCCATGCGCGCCTTGCGTGAGAGGATGTCCTGGATGGTGTTGTTGAGGACGTGCCCCATGTGGAGCATGCCCGTTACGTTCGGAGGGGGGATGACGATCGAATAGGGCGGCTTGGGGGAAGCCGGGTTGGCGGTAAAGCAGTTTTCTTGCAGCCAGAAGGCGTACCATTTCTCTTCGACCGCCTGGGGTTCGTAGGCTTTGGGAATGTCAGGCATGATGCGTTAAGACCGTTGCGATTGGATGGCGCTTGCTAAGGACTACGGCTTCTTGAGGAGCCGGTACTCCAGGCTGTCGGCCAGCGCCTGGAGGCTCGCCTCGATGATATTGTCGTGGACTCCGACGGTGCCCCATACCTCCTTGCCGTCGGTCGAGTCGATGAGGACCCGGGTGCGGGCGCCCGTGCCGGAGGTTGAATCCAGGATGCGGACCTTGTAATCCGAAAGCTGAACTTTCTTGAGCTGGGGGAAGAACTTGATCAGGGCGGCGCGCAAGGCCCCGTCCAGGGCGTTGACCGGGCCGTCGCCCTCCGCAATGGTGTGTTCGGTGACGCCATCGACCTGGACTTTCACGCTGGCCTGGCAGACCGAGATCGAGCGGTCGCGGCGGTTCGAGACATGGTAACCCTCGATCTTGAACGGTGATTCCTCGTGCTTGAGGATCTTCCGGATCAGCAGGGCCAGGGAGGCCTCGGCCGCCTCGAACTCGAAGCCTTCATGCTCGAGCTTCTTCACCCGGGCGAGGATTTCTTTCAGCTCGGGGGTGTCGTTATTGAGCTTGAAGCCCAGCTCCTGGGCCTTCATGACTACGTTGCTGCGGCCGGCCAAATCGCTGACCAGGACGCGCCTGGCGTTGCCAATGCGCGTGGGGTCGATGTGCTCGTAGCTGTGGACGACTTTCTGGACGGCATTGACGTGCGTCCCGCCTTTGTGGGTGAAGGCGGCCTCGCCGACCCAAGGCTGGCGCGGGTCGTGGCGGATGTTGGCGATCTCATCCACGAACTGGGAAAGCAGCTTGAGCTTGGGCAAGGACGACTCGGGCAGGCAGTGCTTGTGCATCTTGAGCGCGAGGGTGGGGATGACGCTGGTGAGGTTGCAGTTGCCCGTGCGCTCGCCGTAGCCGTTGACGGTGCCCTGCACATGGATGGCGCCGGCTTCGATGGCAACCAGGGAGTTGGCCACGGCCAGGCCGATGTCGTTGTGGGTATGGATGCCCAGCCGGGCGCAGATCTTGCCGTGCGCGGCGGCGGTGATGCGGCCGATCTCGGCCGGCAACGAGCCGCCGTTGGTGTCGCACAGGACGATCAGGTCGGCCCCGGCCTTTTCGGCGGCCTGCCAGGTGGCCAGGGCGTATTCGGGGTTGTCCTTGTAGCCGTCGAAACCGTGCTCGGCGTCGTAGATGACGAATCGTCCGTTGTCCTTGAGGAAGCGGACGGTGTCGGCGATCATCGCGATATTCTCGTCGGGTGTGGCGCGCAGCACTTCTTTGACGTGCAGCAGCCAGGTCTTGCCGTAAATGGTGACGACGGGGGTCTCGGCTTTGACAAGCAAACGGACCTGATCGTCGCTTTCGACGGCAACGCCCTTGCGGCGGGTCGAGCCGAAGGCGGCGAGGCGGGCGGTGCGGAACTTCCGGCGTTTGGCCTCGGCGAAGAACTCGATGTCCTTGGGATTGGACCCGGGCCAGCCGCCCTCGATGTAATGCATCCCGAAAGCGTCGAGTTTTTCCGCGATGCGGAGCTTGTCCATCACCGAGAAGTTGATGCCTTGGCCCTGGCTGCCATCGCGCAGGGTCGTGTCATATAATTCGACTTCGGGTTTCATGTAATGCCCGCCGGAGCGGGGAAGGAATATCTACGCCAACGGGGCCGATTTGCAAAGATCAATGTGGGACGGGGAGGAAGCGCGGGGAATCGGAGTTTGTTGTCTACGGGGGAGAATCGCCTGCCATTGGGCATGTGGGCGAGGAGGGTGGCCCGCCTGCGTCGGACTCCCGCCTTCGCTCTGATGCTTCGGCGCGGCAAGTCGGCGCGGCAAGTGGGGAGTTTGTCCCCCCATCCGGCCTGGTTTCCGGACAAAGTCCGACGGGTTCCTGCGTGCGTATTCTGTTGAGTGCAAGGCATTTGAAATTGTCGGCGTAGTAGAGGTGAGCGAGGTGGGTGGGAGGTTTTTGGGACGAAGCGGACAAACTCCATGCGGGTTCCAGCGTTGGCAACGTGCTGATCACCAGTTAGTTGAGGCTGGCAGGACCCCGAGGAATGCGTCTCCGGAGCCGGACATAATCCACCGATGTCGTGTTGTAAGATGCTGATCGAAAGGCATTTGCCGGTGGCAGGATGAGCGGGGATTTGTAAAGCTTTGGCGAAGCCCTTGCAGAACCGTTGATAAAGCGGTGCGCCGGAAGTCAAAGCGCCGGAATACGGCGCAGTCCAAACGCTTCGCGACATGGCGCGCCATCCCTGTAACAGGTTTGCCCAAGCGGTACGGGAGTTTGCCTGTTGGAGTCGGGCAAAGACCTGATAGAACAGGAGGGAACAGAGGGAGCTGAGCAGGAGCCCAAAGGCAAAGCATTTGGAGAGCCAGTGGAGACATCTGCCTCCGCCAAGGCTTCCTCCTCCGCCAAGCCTACGGAGGACGGGACGGCGGGCCGGTCCGTGGGGTGGGGGGCGACCGGCGGTCGCTGTGGTGCCGTCCTCGAAGAGGGGGACCGGCGGTGTCGGGCTTGTTCGCATTGCGCCTTCCATACTGGCTCAACCATGCGCCAGCAAGGCACCTCGTTGCAACTTCCGCATTTTGCACCCTTTTGAACCCTCACGGGAGGCCTTCGTAGCGGGCCTGAAATGGCGATCGAGGAGGCGAAGAAACACGAAAAAACGTGTTGTGCGGTGGACTCGGGGGCTCGGCTTCTTATGCCGAGGGAGGTTTTTTGACAGGATTAACAGGATTAGCGGGATTCAGGGTTCGGACCAGCGCGGAAATTCGGCGCGAAGGTCACCCACGCTTCTTTCCCTTTCCATCTGTCAGGACTCCCGCCGTCCGCTCCAGTGCGTTCGTTGGGCGGATCACCTCCGAGTCTCTGAGAAGTTGATTCCTCCAGCTTTGAATGCTTGGTAGAAACGTTCGCTCGGCAACCGGTACGTCCGGCCCAAATAAAGGAAATAGCAAGCCCCCGCAGGCGACCCAGGCGAAATCTTCACAACATCTGCTGCGCCATTGTCATACCGGAAGGTAATCTCGCCTTCCACCCTATGGAGGAAGAAAACGCGGCGAGCTTGGCGAAATTCATGCAGGATCATGTCACAGGCAGCGCGGTCGGTGATGCTCCTCCGATAGGTGTTGCTGGATGAAACAGAGAGGCTCACGTCGACAGCCGAAGGGGACACGCCGCTGAAATGGGGACTCCCGGAATGAGAATAGACAGTGCCGGCAATCAGCACCAGGACAAGGAGCCCAATCGAAATGAAAAGGTCGCGGATGAAACGCCGAATGATTTGAAACGCGAGGCTCATACGCTTACGGCGCCCAACATTTCAGAACAGCGGCCCGGCGGCACTGAGCTTCGATTGGCAACCAGAGCGCCAACGGCGGGTTCGCTGGAGTGATTTGGTTGGCGGGTTCATGTCAGATATCCCAGCGCACGGAAAGCGCAATGCCGAAGAAGATGGCCGGCAATCCCGAAAGGACCCAGACTGGCAGGCTCAGCATCAACGCCTTGCGGTGAAAGGCCCCGAATCGGCATAAAGCCCAATCGAGGATAAGGAACAGGTTCCAGGCCGTGCAAAGGCCAGCCATGTTGATGGCAGCCAACCCGAAATCGAGGAGGCACATCGCCAGGGCAATGAGGAGCGCCTGGACCGCCAACGAAACCGTGAATTTGGAGAGGCGCGTCATGACTCTTGCGAACACCTTCTCACTGGCGCGGCGCCCGCAGCTTAGGCCGTCGAGTGAGCATATCATTCCGTGATGGGAACAGCTACCGGGCCGCCGTCCGGGTTGACCCAAACGACGGAAACCGGCCGTGATCCGGCTGATGCTGGAAGCCGGACCACGAGCTCGCGGCTCTGCTCCCGCGTGGTCCGGTAACCCACGACGTAAACCGTGCCACCCTCAACCTTCGCCTTGGGCCTGGTCCAGCACGCCGAGGCCGCCAGGTCGCTGCCAAGGTGAACGGTAACGGTGTCACGTGTGACAGTGGCGGTGGTCGGCGGCTGCAAGTCTGAATATTTGACGTCTGGTGTGGCGCAACCCGCCAGCCATACATTCAGTGCGAGGAGAAAAGGTACGGCGGCCCGGTTCATATAGCACTTGATAAAGCCAACTCCCTCCGCCGCAGTTGGCGGAAGGCTGGGCCTCAACGAAGCCACGGAGCAGCGAATCTGCCCCGGCCGCCGAGAGCAGAAAGGCCGGCGGCTATGGGCAGCAGGGAGCGGGTTAGTCTTCATTTTTGAGGGTATTCGCTCCAAAAGTAAACTCCGGGCTGCCACGCCCGGGCGTTTTTGCGGTAACAAACAAAGTTGGTCGGGCCAATTTCAAAACCGCAGTGGCCAATGACCCCGCCGCCCCACATGAGCGACACGTACGTCGGCCAGTTGGTCGTGGCCTCGTACACCATGATCGACGGCGGCGCGTGGTAGAGGCGGAGCAGCGGCGCTGGAAAGTTCGTCCCCATTCGTGAGGGCCAGAGGTTGGTGCCATTCGGGTATCTCCGGGCCAAGACCAGCGCCCAACTCTGAAGCTCGGAGGCGGCGATCCTGCCCCTCGCATGCCGCTCGATATGGTCGAACGACCAGAACCTGTACTGCGGGACTCCGATGAAGCAGGTGGTTAGAGCAAAACAAAAGCACGAAAGAACGACCACTCCTGTAATGCTCCAGAGTATGACGACTACCGCTCGATCTGAGGGGTCACCAGGATGACGGTACCGCTTAAGATCGTCTCGCCAGCGCGGAAGCATCTGCGAGCACTACCAGATTCCAACCGCGAAAAGAACGGCTTGAATGAGCATGTCGGGGCTTAGCAACATATCGCTTTACGCCGAACGCCGAACATGAGCCACGGGAGGGAGCCGCCGCTGGCTCACGGATGCGGGCCGACAGAATCGGCTGCCTCCCGATGGCTCAATGCTCTGGTTCAACCATACGTGTTCATGTTCTTTCAATAGCAAGGGGCCGACACTTGCCCTGTTGCTGAAGCCAGAGATCCGAGACTCGTTTCATTTCCTTCACCCATTCGGCTTGGGTGATGGTGGGGGCAAAACGCGCGAGCAGATGGATATGGTCCTCGACTCCTCCCACCAGCAACGGTGGGCAGTCGAGCGTTTTTTGAGATGGCGCCGAGCTGAGCATACAAGGCCTCACGGAGGGTCGTGTCGGGCAGCAATGGACGCCGTTCTTTAGTTGAGAATGCCAGGTGGATGTACACCGCCGATGGGGATTGTGGCATCGGCAACTAGGGGTTCAAGGGGCTCTTCGGTTGGATAACTTCCGCGAGAGCGGGTTCGCCGACGACGCCAAGACTGGCGCAACCCCGTTGGGGTTGAATGCGTTTCGGAAGACGTTTTCCCAGGGTAGGCCCGCAGGCGGGCCAACCCTGGGCTTTGGGACGCAACCGCGTTGCGGTTGGAGACCGGGGCTGCTCGGGACATATATGCGTCTAGAATTTCCATATTGCCGTGCCACGAACCCGCCAAGCGATGCGCCGCCGAGGGCGTCCGACGGCGCGTGCAAGCAATAAAACCCCCAGTGTCTCCGCAAACGGAGAGGCCGGTGGCTGTCGGCCCCGGTGAAAAGTCAGGAGGCCTGGCTCCCGTGGGCTGAATGCTGTGGTTGGAAGTCTTCACTTCTTTTTCAAGCCTTTCGGCTCAACAACAGATGTCACAATGAAATCCCGAAAGAACTGCCACGCGGCTTGCGACAGTGGAATGTGCTCCTTCTCCGCGACCTCAAAGGGCACACCGATCATCCTCCCCGACTCATAGCCACGAAGAATGCACCGGGTGTTTTTGGGCAAGGACTCCACGTTCTCGACCCAGATGCCGATAGGATTATCGAGCTTCTTGCCATTCACGGTATCCACAAGCAGGGTATTGACTCCGACCTTGCCTTTTTCTGCGCGGATCCCTTCGATGGTCAAATACGTGCCCAATGGGCGTCCGAGCTTGCCATTGGGGACGTCATCAGCTTTCGCAGCCATGAGGCTGAGAACCGTCATTACTGTGAGGAGAAACGCGGCTTTCATCTTTGCTCCTTGGAACATTCAGCTCGGTGGTGGCGGGCGAACAGCTCCCGAAGGGAACGGAGGGCCGATCCCGCCGGCCATGGGAGCGCTTGGTTCGGCGCGGTCCTGCCTTTCTGAGTCGGCGACTCGAAACTGATGGCCCTCGATTGCTCGCTCCAGCGGCCGGTTACGGTTGAGCTCGTAGAGGGCCAGGCTGCAGGATACAGCGACATTGAGACAGCCCACCGGGCCGAACTGGGGGATGGTTACGGTGCCAGAGCACCGACGCAAGAATGCGTCGGATAAACCATACCCCTCGTGGCCGACAATGATCGCCGGGCGATCCGGAAATCGAAACGCAGGCAGCAGGGTAGCGTGTTCCGCAATTTCTATTGCGATGGGTTGAAAACGCTCACGTTGGCACCAGTCGAACAGGGAGTCGTCGTCGGGAAGGTAAACCACGCGGCAGATCCTCTCCAACTTCCGCGAGAAGGCTTGGGTGCGCTTCTTGAAGCGCCAAGGCTCCGGGCCGACCATGACAAAACATTCGCCGCCGAACGCAACGTGCGTCCGAAGAATCATGCCCGTGTTCTCGGGGCTCTTCAGGTTGTGAGCGACGGTGGCAAACATCATTATGTCGAACGCCGAGCATGAGCCACGGGAGGGAGCCGCTGAGCGACGAATGCGGACCGAGCTGAATGGCTGGCTTCGGTCCGCTGAATGCTGTGGTTCGATAGTCTATCGCACATTGCGCACCAACTCGGCTCCGATAACTGCCAGGAGAAGACCCAATGACACAAGCGCCGCACGAGTACTGACAGCGCCCTTGGCTTCACCCAAGCCGAAATATCGCCCCTGGCGATGCCAGAGGTAAAGGCCCAGCGCGGTCGCCACAAGTCCGAAGACCGCGAGCAGCCACCTTGGTGACCCGTTCTCCGTCATTACCCACGGGTCGGCCCCATCTGCCAAGAAGGGACCAAGCCCGATATAAACTCCGTTGGCGGCCAGACAAAAGCCGGCGAAGAAGCGAAACAAATAGACCCCAGGAGATCGCAACGCGGCGGCGAGGCCGAAAAGCACAAGAGGAATCGCTGATCCAAGAAGGGGGCCTCCCCAAACCTCAGCCAAAGGATGTGGGTTCTCGGCCACGTCCGTGCGCGAAATGATGAGCGGGTGCAAGGCTACCCTGGTTACTTCGCCACCGGTTAGGCGAGCAACCAGCACGTGGCCGCATTCATGCACAACCTGCATGGCAAGCCATGAGAAGGCGATGAAGCTTGCGACAAGAACGATTTGAGGGAACCGCTTCATGGCTGCGACGGAACACCGTTGAGGATAAAAACAATCATTTATGCAAGGAAATGGGGAAGTCTCCCAAAGCTGCGCTCTCCGAGCCAGTCTGCGTCTTGGCATTGTGGAGAGTAAGCATCACGGAGCTGCCGTCAGTAGCGTTTGGGAGAGGTGAAAGCGTCGCGGTGTCGGCGCTAATCGTTTGCGTCTGTCCGGTGGGCAGCTTTGCGGCGATGGTGACTCCCTGAAGGGCGGGGCCGTCGCGTTTGGTGACGTGCAAAACGTAACCGTCGCGCCAGGAGGTGTCCTTGCCAGCCTGGACTAGATCTATCGCCGCGCCAGCCGGTACCGCCTGCTTCTGCGAACAGCCGCAAAGGAGCAAGCCCAATAGCAGGATAGTGGATGTATTTTTCATAAGGGAGTAGCTGCCTAACGATCCGGGAAAGTTAGGCCTTACCATTTTCTTTCCCTACATAGCCGAAGGAATCCATAGCATGCCAGCAACATACCGACGAATGTTATGAATCCAAGAAACAGCCAAAAAAACACACTCCCCTGATTTGGACCTCCATTCATGTCGTCGATTATGACGCCAAATATAGCCAAGAAGATACACAGCGCACCCATAACCAGCCAAGACCACCCTGGCAGCCTGGCAGGCGGCTCTTGACTCGCTGAACTGCTTGGCGAGCTTTTCATGCGAATGGTTGGCCTAACGGTCAGCATCAGCGGCCGGAGCCGGCCGCCACTGAGCAACGAGTACACCGTGGGCACCACGGCTGGCTCCGGTCCGCTGGATGCTGTGGTTGGGCAAAGGGCTATTCTTCATGGGGTATGGGCTGGGCTGCGGCACGCACCAGCCAGGGCCTAGGTGGTCGCACCGGCACCGGCATGCCAACCGGCCAATCTGGTGGGACGGGTGGTGGCCTGAAATTCGAGCCGGTGCTATGGGCGGACCGCCGAAATATTAGGGTGCGAATGACTGCGTAGGATTGGAGCGCGAAAAACAGGGAGAGGAGAACCAACAGAAGGCGTGTCCCAAATGGAACGTGATGTCCAAAGGACATCTGACCAATAATACCGGCGATGAAGTAGTGCAAAAAACCAGCACGAAGCCCAGGCCCAATCGAATGGCAAGCAGTATGAGTTTCGTCATGCGTTTAAGCAGCATCGCAGCCAATCTGCCCAACTATTTATGGAGCAGACCATCGGTCTGGATATTGACCTCGTCAAGACTCCGATGCAACTCCTTTCCCGGGAGCGATTGCACGCCAGGTCAAGTCTTCCTCCACGCCTCAAAAACCCCAACCTGCCCTGGATCTCCAACCACCTGTCTGTATATTGCCCTATGCAGATTGGAGCTGTAATTCGTTCCATCCGAGAGATTTGTAGCCGCCGTCACTTAGCCATTAAGACCGAGCAATCCTACACCCAGTGGGTCGTGCGCTACGGCCGGTTCTTGAGGGCATTCCAAGGTCAAAGCCTCCCCCCGGAAAAGAAAATGGGGGCCTTCCTCACCCACTTGGCCAAGTCGGGCGCTGCCGCCTCAACCCAGAACCAGGCCTTTAACGCCATCCTCTTCCTCTACCGCGAGGCCAGCCCGCTCCAGAGTTACTCCCCGGCATCCGCGTCGGTATAACCCGTGCGCGGCATGGTGACAGCCAAGCCGGCCGGTCATTCCGACTGCGGGCTTGCCAGTTCCGGCAATGGCCTGAGTCGGCCGAATCCAGGCTTCGCCCCGGTCAGTTCGCACGCCAAAATCGGCGCGAGCCTACGCCTGTGCGGCCACCCGGGCCGCGGCTGCTTTAATTGCCTCACGCTCCGACCGACAGTTTGAAAGCCACTCCCTGCCCGGCTGCTGCGGAGCCATCACCCTGACGGAGAGCGGTCGGAAGACCGCCGAGTTCTGAGACACGGGATGGGCAAAGCACTCCGACAGGTTCGGCTGTTTTTCCCTCTCCCACTCTCATGGAAGTATCAAAGCGCCATTTCTTGGGTTTGACAAGCCAGAACGGGCGGCGGTCCCGGCCAAGGGCGCATCCCTCACTGCCACCACGTTTCGACTTGTAGCGCCGATTGGTAATCGGCTGTACCGCCGACTGTTAGTCGGCGAAGGCTGGCCTACCCACCGACGCTCGCTCCGCCGGTTGCCAACCGGCGATACAGCCGACTACCAGTCGGCGCTACGGTGGTACTGTCGAGATACGCTCTCAGGCCGAGGGGACCGGCGTTCAGGGTGGATGGCTCAAGGCCGGGTTGAATGTTGATTTCTGAGGTGGCGCTTAGTACTGCGTAAACGAAGTCTTTTGAGGCCGGCCTCTCTTTTTTTTCATCTGGTTTGGCGCGCAGAAGCGGGGCGCGCCAAACCGGATGGAAAAAAAGAGAGGGAATTGTTCTTGGGCGCCGTACCTGGGGCGGCGGCCTCCGGCCTTTCCCCAGGCTAGAATATTTCGTCCCTACAGGACTCTGGTTTGAAGCTCGCTGCGCGACAAAACCTCGGCGGCATTTTGCCCAACTTATTTCCGGGCAGGCCCTTACGTCTCTCGGTTTGCCCTTGGAAAGATCAGACGCACAATTCTTGAACACCAAGCAAACAAAGGAAACGAAGAAAACTGTCGCGCGCCCGCCACCACCCGGCCCGGTTTTCCGCCCTTGCCTTCCGGACCGAAGGCGCGTAAATCCCTTTAAGGCGTTTACTGGATTGGCATTTTGGTGAGGTTGCGATACCCGCTGCTGGGTGGGCGCTACGAAATCGGCAACATGGCGGTGATTGTCTGTCGTGGGACCGGCACCTGGGGACCGCGCATGCGGCTGTGGCGGCCCGCGGAAATCGTCAGGGTCAGACTCCTGGCTGCTGGCTGATGCGGGTGGGCGGAACGCGTCTTGCGCTTGCATCTGGGGGCATCCGGGGCTAAAGAATTCACATGAACCCCAAGATGACACTCCTGTGCGCACTGGTTGGTGCGGCTTTTTTGGCGATGGCGGGCTGTGCCCATTCTCCCGCCGGTCACGAGTCGGCGGGCTCGCCTGCGGCCGGCCAATCGCATTTCGCAACGTTGGGCACGAACCGAATCCACTACGTCGTTGAAGGGGCGGGGGATCATACCATCGTCCTGGTGCATTGCTGGGCGGGGAACCTGGGATTCTGGCGCGAGCAGGTGCCGGCCCTGGCGGGCAAGGCGCGCCTCATTTTGATCGACCTGCCGGGCCACGGCCAGAGCGACAAGCCGCACACCGCCTACACGATGGACTTCTTTGCGGAAGCGGTGCTGGCGGTTATGCGCGACGCGCACGTGAAAAAGGCAACGCTGATCGGCCACAGCATGGGGGCGCCGATTATTTGCCGCGTTTATAAACAAGCGCCGGAGCGGGTTGCCGCGCTCGTTTCCGTGGACGGCATGCTGCGGCGGCCGGCAATGACGGCGGCACAATCCGAGCAGGTCATCGGCCAATTCCGCAGCGCGGATTATCGCGAGAAGACGCGAGAATTCCTGGCCACGATGTTCCCGGTTTCCGGCACCGAAGCGCTGCGGGACCGAATTGTCTCCGAGATGCTGGAGACGCCGCAGTACGTGATGCTTGGCGCCATGGAAGGCATGTTCGACCAGGATCAACCCGATTGGGATCTGCATCATGTTGATGTGCCCGTCATGGCCATCAACACATCCAATCCGATGTGGAATGACGACTATAAGGCCTATGTCCGTTCCCTTTCGCCTCAGGCCGACTATCGGACGATCGATGGCGCGGGGCACTGGCTGATGCTGGAAAAGCCCGGCGAGTTCAACGGCATTCTTGGCGAGATGCTCGGCAAGTTCGAGTTGGTCCAGACCAGGCCGTAGAGCGCTGGCAGAAGAGCCACGAAAGAGCGCAAAGGGCCGTAGATCCGGAAGGACAAGGGAAGGGGGCTTGGCTGGGTATGGTTGAGCGATGATTGATTTCTTGCGGATTGGGCCGTTTGGTCCCCAGCTTTCAAGCGTCGCTTCGCGACGCGGGCGGGCTGGCGATGGGGTTCCGCGGGCTGAAGCCGCACGGCTACCGTCAATTCATCGCTACGCGATGGGGCGGGAGGAGCGCGCCGGGCCAATTCAAGAGGCGCAAACGGTCAAGTGTCGAGGGACACAACTCTTTCAGAGTTGAGAGGGGAGGAGACTATTGGACCCAGCGTAGGCCGACTGCGTCGGCCAACGCTGGGCTGGATGATTCAATCCCTTTGGGATTGGTTTTGGACCTCAGGTCCCCGACACGCGGACGAGGCGTCCGCGCTCCTGGGCGGGGTCAGTTTTCGGCGGAGTGGAGGCCGCCGGGGCCGGAGCGGAAGGCGATGTTCATGCGATCGCTGTTGCCGGGGACGGGCTGGGAACAGTTCCAGAGGCAGGCGCCACAGTGGACGCATTTGTCGCGGTCGAAGGACGGGACGCCGCCCGGGCCGGGGGCGATGGCCTGGCCGGAGCAGAGTTCAACACAGATGCGGGTGCCGCACTTTTCGCAGAGTTCAGGGTAGAGGAAGACGACGTGGTCGGCATAGCCGGGAGGGGCCTGGACTTTGCCGCCAAGGAGCAGAGCGTCCTGGTGGGAGACGAGCAGTTTGCCGTCGTAGGGGATGGCGGGCCAGCCGGCGCGCTGCATCAGGGCGCCGTGCAGGGAGACGCCTTTGATGGCGCATTCCTTGCGGAGTTGGGCGATCTCGGCGGCGGGGATGCGGCCTTCGTAGTACTCTTCGAGCGTGGGGATGCGTTTGTAGGGCGGAAGCGGCTCGGTAGAAAGGGTGACACGGCCGTTGGTGAGGCCGGCTAAAGCCATGCCGATCATGCCGCGGACCACGCCTTTCTGAAAGCCGTCGCGGGACTTTTCGGCGACGCGGCCATCGGTTTCGACCCAGCTTGCACGGCGGCGTTTGACGTAGGATTCCTCGAGGTTTTCCTTCGTGAAGGGCTTTTTGGCTTTGAGCAGGTCCAGGACGCTTTCGGCGAGTTGAGCGCCGGTGACCCAGGCCTCATCGACGCCGGAGCCGGTGAGGACGTTGGTGGTGCCGGAGCCTTCGCCGATGCGGGCGTAGCCGTCTCCGACCAGATGGGGTTCGCCGCGTTTGCCGGATTCGCCGAGAGTCTTGGCGCCCCAGGAACGGAGCTTGCCGCCTTTGAGATAGCGCCAGAGATAGGGATGAAGCATCCAGTGCTGGAGGTAGCGGTAGCTGGTGCGCATGGGGGTGTCGAACCAGGAGGGGACAAAGACGCCCAGCGAGGCGACGCGGTCGGGGTGGACGTAGAGGAAGCCGAAGATCTCGGGTTCCGGGAAGCCGAAAGTATGGAAGACCGTGCCCGGCTTGAGAGCGGTGTCTTCGGGCAGATCCACGACGAATTTCATGCCGACCGCCCAATCGCGGATATGATGGCCGTCCGGCAGGCCGAACTGTTCATCGAGCTGGCGGCCGACGGGGCCGACCGGGCCATCGCCGACGACCGTCAGGGCGGCGTGAATGTCCATGCCGGGCATGAAACCGTCGCCCGGTTTGCCTTGCTTATCGACGCCCTGGTTGAGCAGCCGGACGCCGACGACTTTGTGGTCATCGATGAGGGCCTCGGAAACAGGAGTGCCGGGCCAGATTTGGACGGCGCCGGTGCTTTGGACCTGGGCGCCGACCCATTGCATGAACTGGCCCATGGAGAGGATGAGCCCGCCGTGTTTGTGGAGGAAGGCGGGGGTCCAGGGGAGCTCGAGGGCGTCGTCCTGGATGGGGAGCAAGCCTTTGAAGGCGCGGAGACAGGCATCGGCGGCGCGGAGGGCGGCGGTGCGGCGGCTGGCTCCGACGGGGTCGAGCAGATAGAGGACCTTCTCCTCCGTGACGGGCGCGGCCATCGGGATCTGTTTGGGATCGAGATCGGGAAACGAGGCGCGCAAGCCGCGGGCTTTGGTGACGACGCCCGAGACGCCGAAGCCGAGGTCATCGGCGCGTTCGTAGCAGACGACTTGGGGCGGCATTCCGGGCATCACGCCGCTTTCGACGGCGGGGGTGCCGTCGGGGTTGATGAGCTGCTTGGAGAGCGTGGTCAGGAAGCCAGCGGTTGCGGGGCCGAAACCGACACAGATGATATCGACATCCATGCGCTGGCGCTCGACGGCGTCCGCGGCTGCGGTGGATGGGGTGGACATGGATTAAAGGTACGCGGAGTATTTCTTTCTAGGCGGGATAATCGAGGGCTTCGCGAGTCATGACTTTAGTGAGAGCTTCGGCGGCGCGGTCCTTGGCCAGGCGGCAGCCGGTCAGGCAGCCGTCGAGCCGGACGCGCAGGCGGAGAAAGCCCTGGTAATCGGCAAATTTCACGCAGGGACCGGCTTTGAGCGGGTGAGGTTCGCCAGACTCGGAGACGTCGCTGCAGGCGCGGGCGGCGCCATCGATGCCGGGAATGATGCCTTCGAGCGATTCGAGTTCGTCGGCGCAATAACAGGCTTCGCAGCTTGCGTTGTCCCAGGCAGGATGGCGGTTGAAGCCGTGGACGATTTCGGCGCAGATGCGGCCGACCTCGCCGGCGGCGCGGGCGGTTTGAACGTGGCAAAGGTCGGTGAAGAAGGCGACGAACCCGGGCAAACCGTCCGCCACGGCGGGGTTGGCGCGGCCTTTTTCATCCAGCTCGACGACGTCGAGGATGAATTGGCGGGCGGCCAGGAGCCAGCAGAGGGCGTCGGCGAGCGGGAAAGTGACGCTCTGGCGGCTCTTGTGGTAGAGCTTGGCGCCGTCGGCGTCGGTGGCGTTCTGGACATGGTTCAGAGTCCAGAGCCAGAGCTTCATCGCGGTGGCGAGGGCGCAGGCGCCGGTGCCGGGGCGATCGGAGGCGAGGCGGCGCATGTCGGCAATCCATTGCTGGAATTGGGCCAGGAAAAGATCGTTGGCCATGGTGATGGAGAGCTGAAGGCGCTGAACGGCCTCGGGGCCCTCGTAGGTCGCTTCGAGCTGGGCGTCCATCCATTTGTGACCGAGGAAACCCGGACAATCCTCGGTGACCCCATAGCCGCCCATAAGGCTGACGGCTTCGCGCATCATATTGGCGCCATGGCCGGTATTCCAAAGCTTGCACGCCGGGCAGAAGACGTTGGCTTGGGTATCGAGCAGCGAGAACTGAACGAGCGGGTCGGCCTGGAGCGCGTCGAAGCGTTTGGCGTCGCGTTTGCCGGCCGGCTGTTTCGAAAGGCCGAGAAACTCGATGGCGTCCTGCTGGGATTTTGTGAGCGCCTTGAGGGCGGCGCGGCCGGTCAGGTTTTGCGCGGCCAGGAGCTGGTCTTTCGTCTTCTCGAGCGGGTCGACTTCGTCAAACATGCGCGCGGCGGCAAAGCCAAGCGAGGCGCTGGCCTCGCCGGTGGCCCAGACATCAATGAGCCGGTGCAGGACGTCTTCCTTTTGCTGGAGGCCGAGTTCGTAGCGCGGAGTGCCGGGAGCGCCTTCGCCGCCACGGAAGCGGCGGCGCTGGTAGAGGATGACCGGCTCGACGGCGGAAAGGAGCTTGGCGCTGGTCATGAGGCCGACCGTGACGCGAGTGCGGCGGAAGACGGACTCAATGATCTCGCCATGCGAGTAGCGCGGAACGATCACGCCGTCCTTGATGGTGTAGCCGCCGACGATGCGGCTGGCGGGCACGCGCAAGTTGAACACCGGATCGCGGGTGGAACTGAGCTGGTGGACGAGCTTCTTGGTTGGGACACCGCGGTCGAAGGAGCCCGGGTCGGTTTCTTCGAGGATGACCATGCAGCTACCCTTGAGGCGTTGGTCATCGGAATCGACAGCGGCGGTGACAACGTCGGCAAAGCCCATGTTGGTGATGAAACGCCCGCGTTTTTCGACTTGGAGGATGGGCTCCTGGCCTTGCTTCCATTCAGCGACGCGGATTTTGCCGCTGAGCATGCCGGTTTCGACTCCGACGAAGGGGAGGGGCTCGGTCAGGGCAAAAGCGGCGCGAATCTGGCGGCGATTTTCGCCGGGCTTTGGGGGAGCGGCGAGGCTCATATAATGTTCCCGCTGCTCGGGGGTGCCGCGTTCATGAATCGGGGCCAGGCCAAGATTGCCGGCCAGGCTGCAGGTGGCGGCGCCGGCATCGACCCAGGCCAGTTCAAAGGCTATGACGGCCAAGGCAAGGTTCTTGGGCCCCTCGATGATGCCGCCGTATTGGGGATCGAGGAAGGCGGCGGTGATGCCGCTCTCATCGAAGGCTGCAAGGAGGCTGGCCTTTTCCTTGGTCCACTCATGGGAATTGCGCGCGCCCTGGGCGACCAGTCGCGCGACCGGGCCGCGGGCGACGGTGCGAGCCGATTGAATGAGCATGCCAAGATCATAGCGGTCGGCATAACGCCACATAATCTGGCGTAGATCATCGCTGGGCAGGGTCTGGAGGGAGGGCGTCGATTTGGAGTCGGTGGCCGCGGACATAAAGGTTTTCTTCGGTTGTGCAGTTTTAAGCGTTCGGTCCCGGCGCAATCGGCGGCTGCCTAAGCCTGGGCCCGCCCGCGCATGGGGCGGGTATGCTTGTAGGACATTTGGGGACCGCGGGCAAGCGCGAAGACCAATCGTTAGAACGTTAAAGGGTTAAAACGTTAAAACGTGGGGTGGTTGTCAGGTTGTCAGGTTATCAAGTTATCAGGTTGTCAGGTTGTCAGGTTGTCAGGTTGCTGGGGGGCAGGTTGCTGGGGGGGCAGGTTGCCAGGTTGTCGGGTATGGGCTGACGAGGGGGGGCGTTTTAACGTTATAACGTTTTGCGCTTCGTGCTCGATGCCGTGCTGGAGAGTATCAAGAATTGGTACAGCGTTTGCTAAATGTGTCCACGATCGGGGCTGTCGCGGCAGTAGCCCGGGTAACAAACGGACGACAGAAAGGCACTAATATGAAGCACCTCGCTAAACTACTCATAGTCACGGCATTGATGGCATTGGGCGTGGCTCAGGCCATAGCCGACCAAACAAACCTCGTTCAGACCCTGAACATCCAATTCGTCGGAATTGGCCAGGGCGGAGCGGTCACAAACAAAAACACGGTTACCACCAGCGTCGAAACCTTCACCCTTGGTACGCAACAGGTTATCAACGCGCTGGCGGTGGCAACGGGCAACACCTTCTCGAGCAACGCTAAACTGGTATTGGTCACCACTGTGGGCGGCGGCGGCACTTGGTTCCAGATCCGGGATGGCAACAGTCAGGCCGATGTTTCGAGCTTTTTCACCTATGACCAAAGCAGTTCCGTCGGCAGCTCACAGACCAACCTGAAAACGGGGCGGAGCACGAGCACCGAATATAGTATCCAGCAGCTAGCGTTAGTGGATTCGCCCTATAATACGCCGTTGACACTGCACTTCGACGTGACTGGCGAGGCGACCGACAGCACCACGGCGCCGGCGAACGCGATGCCGACCACCGGGACCATCATTCGCGCACGCGGGGCTGGGGACATCGGCGGCAGCCTGCTGATTCTCCGGGGCCCCATCGGCATCGAAGGCAGCACCTACGAGCCAGTGCAGGTTCAATCCGACTAGACCCAGTTTAAGGCTCGTCCGGCATCGCATACGGCGCCAGGACGGAGGCAAGAGCCTCCGTCCTGGCTGCTTTTTGTACTTCGACAATGTTAGATTTCCTCGGGGGCCTTTCTCATTGCCCCCTCCGCTTCCTCGGGGGGGATCACCGTGCCGGGTGGTAAGAAGCCGTTTCAACGGCTCCTCGGGTTCGGGAGACCTTTGAAACGGTTTCCAGTGCCATTGCCGGCCCCGGCACCGGGCTTAGGCCCGGTGCTAATGGGCACTGGCCCCGAGCATGGATGACATGTGGAAAGAGGCCTCCTCTCCCCAGCCCTCTCCTCCCGAGGAGGAGAGGGAGTATAGGCGGGAGCGGTTGGGGCGGGTTGTCGCCCAAACCCCGAGGCCGTGGTGCTAATGGGAGGGCCTTTCCGAGGGAATCTAACATGGTTGAGGCCCCCGGGATCATCGTTTCGATGGTCGAAACAGCCTTTGCGAGCGACTGGAGTTGGGACACTCAGGACAGAAACGATCCAAGAACGGGACAGGGCGAAAAGGACGAAATGATCCCGGAAACTGGTCTTAACACAGAAGTACGATATACTGCCAAGCAAGATAAAGAAAGGGCGGGGAGACAGGGCGAGTGGCGAGATGCCTGCGCTCGCGCCAGGCCCTGCATCCGTGGGTTGATTTATGCAAAAACCTCTTCGTAATGGGCCGGCGTCGCCGGAGGAGTTTCAGCGGCAGCTATCGGATTTCGTGCGGCAGCATTTCCAGGGGGCGCGAGCCCCCGGCTTGCAGCCGGAGGATGCTGCCGGGGCGGGGAGCCCGCCGAAGGAGACCAAAGGGGACCCGTTCGAATTCAAGCACAAGCCGCGAGAAGTCAAGGAGCACCTGGACCGGTTCGTGATCCAGCAGGAAGAGGCGAAGAAGGTGCTTAGCGTGGCGTTGTGCGACCATTACCATCACGTGCGGCTGGCGCTGGAAGGGAAGGAGTCGCCGAATTACGCGAAGCAGAACATCATCCTCATTGGGCCGACGGGGGTGGGCAAGACCTTCCTGATCCGGAACGCCGCGGATCTCATTGGTGTGCCTTTCGTGAAAGCCGACGCGACAAAATTCTCCGAGACCGGCTATGTGGGTGGGGACGTGGAGGACATGGTGCGCGACCTGGTACGCCTGGCGGAGGGCGATGCAGCGCGGGCGGAATATGGGATCATCTACATCGACGAGATCGACAAGATAGCGGCGGCCAACAACCTGGGAGGGCGCGATGTGAGCGGGCGCGGGGTGCAAACCAACCTCCTGAAGCTGATGGAAGAGACGGAAGTGCCGGCGCGCTCGCCCAACGACATTGCGGGGCAGGTCCAGGCGATGATGGATTTTACACAGCGGGGGCGCAAGGCGCCCAGCACGATCAACACCAAACACATCCTCTTCATCGTCAGCGGCGCTTTTGGCGGACTGGAGGCTATCGTTCGGCACCGGTTGCGCAAGGGGACGATTGGTTTCGCCGCGAAAGAACGACCGCTGGAGGCCCCCGAAGAGGTGCTGGCGCAAGCCGAGACCCGTGATTTTATCGAATTCGGGTTTGAGCCGGAGTTTATCGGGCGGCTGCCGGTGCGGGTGGTCTGCCACTCGTTGAAAGTGGAGGACCTGTTCCGCATCTTGAGGAGCTCCGAAGGCAGTATTATTCGCCAATACGAGCAGGACTTTGCGGCCTACGGCATCGAAGTGCTCTTTTCTGACGGCGGCCTGCGGCGGATTGCCGAGCAGGCTGGCGAGGAGCAGACCGGCGCTCGCGGCTTGATGACCGTCTGCGAGAGGGTGTTCCGGGACATCAAGTTCGAGATGCCTTCGACTCCCGTAAAACGATTCGTCGTGACCCAGGAACTCGTTGATCATCCGGCTGCCGAGTTGGAGAAAGTGCTTAGCGACCCCAAGCGCGAGGAGCGGATTGTGGCTCGCCAGCTAGTGGATGAATTTGCATTGCGCTTCCACCAGAATCACGGCATGAAGATCCGATTCACCGACGCCGCGGCGGACTTGCTGGTGAACGAAGCGCTGGACAAAGGCCAGTCGGTGCGAGACCTGTGCGCCGGACGATTCAAAGACTTCCAATTCGGCCTGAAGCTGATCGTGCAGAATGCCGGGGAACGGGAATTCGTGATCGACACCGACGCCGTTCAAGCCCCGGACAAAATACTCAGCGACTGGGTTGTTGCCAGCTACCGGGCGAGCGCATAGAGGGGGTGACGGGCGTGCCTGTGGGTTTCTTGAGGCGATCGGAGCCTAGCTTTTTTTGACCAACCCTGGGGAAAATGCTGATGCATTTTAATCTGTGTGGTTAAAAAGCAACAGATATTTCTTCAAAATCCTTGACGTTACGGCATCGTTTTTTGACTTTTTTTATATCGTATCCAATTGCTACCAAGGTGTTTAGAGTCTACTTCATCAAACGCAGTCAGTGCTTGGCATAAACTGTGCGGGAACGCCCGACCGTTAGGCGCAGTGTTCCGCTCTAACGTTAGCCAGATTCAAATGCGCCTGAGTTTTGTACAACGCCAGAAAACCGCAGTTACCCGAGTTGAAAAATGAAAAAGATAGAAGCGATCATCAAACCATTCAAATTGGAGGAAGTAAAAGATGCCCTCGGCGAGATAGGTATCGAAGGCATGACCGTGACCGAGGTGAAGGGCTTTGGCCGTCAGAAGGGCCACACCGAGATTTACCGTGGGAGCGAATACACGGTTGATTTCCTGCCTAAGATAAAACTTGAGCTTGTCATCAGCGACGAGAAGCTCGATGAGGCCATCGGCGTTATCGTGAAGTCAGCCAAGACGGGAAAAATCGGCGACGGCAAGGTGTTCGTTTCGAACGTCGATGAGGCGGTTCGTATTCGCACGGAAGAAAAGGGTGATGCCGCCGTCTAAGGCTCGCTCAATTTTCCAGGATCCATTCGACAACTGAATCTCCCCTGATTTGTCGCAACCAACCCCCCTTTAGCAACTACATCCCCCTGTATGAAAAACCTTTTTCTTTCGATTAGTTTGATAGCTGCCGTCTGCTGCGGCAGTTTGATGTTCTCCAACCAGGCTGCCGCCGCAACCGAGCGCTCGGTCAATGAACGGCTCGATGACCTCGAAGCGTATGTCAGCAACAGTCCGCGCAATGCCAGCACGAACTCGGAGTGCAGGATTCCCGGACCGGGCCCCGGGCACAACGCCTGGATGATGACCAGTTCAGCGCTGGTCCTGTTCATGACGCTTCCTGGCCTGGCGCTGTTCTACGGCGGCCTGGTGCGTCGCAAGAACGTGCTGTCGGTCCTGGCCCAATGTCTCGGCATTGCCGGGCTGGTGACGATTCTTTGGTGGCTGTGTGGCTACTCGCTGGCTTTCCACAGCGGTGAGACCAGCCGCGGCTGGTCTTTCCTGGGGAAGCTTAGCTGGGCGGGCCTGAACGGGGTTGATTCGACGCCCAACTCGGATTATGGCCCGTGGGTCTCGCATAACGTGTATTCGATGTATCAGCTCATGTTCGCCATTATTACTCCGGCGCTAATCGTCGGGGCGATTGCCGAGCGCATGAAGTACTCCGCCATTATGCTTTTCGTGGCCATTTGGATGTTCGTCATCTATTTCCCGCTGGCCCACATGGTCTGGGGCGTTGATGGCATGATGAATGGCGTATCCAACCCCAAGGCAGTCATCCGCGCCATGGATTTTGCCGGCGGCACGGTGGTCCACATGTCCTCGGGATGGTCGGCGCTGATTCTGTGCCTGATCCTGGGCAAGCGCCTCGGGTTCGGAAAAGAGCCGATGCCTCCGCATAGCATGGTGCTTTGCATGGTGGGGACCGGCATGTTGTGGGTGGGCTGGTACGGATTCAACGCGGGCAGCGCCGTGGGGGCGGACGGCATCGCGGCTAATGCCTTCATGACCACCACGCTGGCTACGGCCATCGCCTCATTCACGTGGGCCATGGCGGAGTATGTCACTCGCGGCAAACCGAGCATTCTGGGCTATTGCTCCGGGGCTGTGGCGGGTCTGGTCGTCATCACCCCCGCTTGCGGTTTCGTCACCGCCAACGGCGCGGTTATCATCGGGGTTGCCGCCGGTCTGATCCCCTTCTTTGCTTGCTGGAAGCTCAAGGCCTGGTTCGGCTACGACGATGCCCTGGACACCTTCGGCGTCCACGCCATTGGCGGAACGATCGGCGCGTTCCTGACGGGAGTGCTTGCCAGCGCCGCGGCGAACCCGAACCTCAAAAACAACCTTGCGGAGGTTGGGGGCCATATGGATGCCGCAAATGCCGCGACCCAAAACGGGCTTGCGGGGGTTGTCGCCAACCATATGGCGTGGCTGGAGCAGCTTAAGGCCATTGGCGTTACCCTGACGATGGCCATCGTCGGCACGATCATCATCGCCTTCATCGTTCGGGCCATCCTGGGCTTGCGCGTCACGCCGGAGATCGAACACGCCGGTCTGGACCTGGCCGAGCACGGCGAGGAAGGCTATCACACCCAGGGAGAACTATGATTTCCGCCGCCGCGCCGCTTCGCGGCCATCACGGCAAGCGGCGCGGCGTGGCGGATGAGAGAAAGAAACGAAATCGAAACTAAAAAGAACCACATCAATGAGCACACCCAAGAGCGTACTTGAACTAGCCAAAAAGAGCGGGGCCAAGATATTCGACATCAAGTTTGTCGATACCTTCGGCACCTGGCAGCATTTCAGTTGCCCCATTCGGGAGCTGACCGAGGAGATCTTCACCGAGGGCCTGGGCTTTGACGGCTCGAGCATCCGCGGCTGGAAGAGCATCGAAGCCTCCGACATGCTGGCCATGCCCGACCCGGACACGGCTTTCATCGACCCGTTCATGGCCGAGCCGACCCTCTCGCTGACCTGCACGGTGGCCGAG
>Ga0181517_10000481_pt1 | contig 53404 bp, 34 predicted proteins | sample PEATcosm2014_Bin_31_FD_119748 | JGI IMG/M metagenome (GOLD analysis project Ga0181517, IMG submission 119748) | Peatland microbial communities from MTU Mesocosm Facility, Houghton, MI, USA - PEATcosm2014_Bin01_30_metaG | ecosystem: Environmental > Terrestrial > Soil > Wetlands > Peat | place... | reverse complement strand
ATCGTTTTGCACGAGCGGCGACGTGCGCAACGCGCGCACGATTGCCGCGTCGCTGGGCAGCGGTGGCGCGATCCGCGAACGCCCACCTCTTTCGCGGCATTCTCCAGCTCAAGGCTGCGCGGAGGGTTTGTTTTCGGGTGCAGGCGAGGACGGAGGTGGCGCCATCAGAGGATTTCTATTTCCTCCTGACGGCTGCGGACCAGCGGGCGCGGACGACGGTGGCGCCATCAGAGAATTGCTCTGCGCCGGGGGCCCGGCCGGCGGATAGTGATGGATCCTTTCCGTGTCGTCGAGATGCGCGGAGCGCTGCGCGTCGGGCTGTAGCTGGGTTTTCAGCCAGCCGAACAGTTCGCCTTCTGACGACATTCTGAGTAGCATAGCGCGGCTATCGCCAAAGTCGTCAATCTGCGCGTTCTTTGGTGCTGCGGCCTCTATTTTTCTTTCGCAGATTTGCGGGACCATGCGGTACGTCTCTACGTTCTCGACGCGAACGCTTTCCGCTTTCACTTTTGGAAGCCAGAGCACAGGGTCCAGCGGAGCCACACTTTTTTGAAATTCGGGTTTCAGGTATGTCGCGCGCTCTTCCTCAGGCACCATTTTCGACTGCGCGAGCCAATCCGGCCAGTCTCCCCAAGCTCCCAGCACTTGCAGCGCCTTAATCCTGGGATCCGCCGCCGAAGCCAGAATCGCGATTGAGCCGCCCGACCCTTCGCCGAACATTCCCACGCGGTCCATGTCCAGATCGCCGAGCGAGGCAAGGAAATTCAAGATCATCTGCACGTCGTGGGTTGTGGTGGCCAGAGACTCTGGCAGCTCACTGACGAACCATTTCTTGGGCGCGTGGTATTCCAGCCGGTGGCCGGTATATGCGGATACAAATCCAACCGCCGCATAGCCGCGGCTGACCACGCCTTCGCACCATTGAGGGTTGTTGAAACGGTCCGTTCCGTCGGGGTACGAATAAAGGTAGAGAATTACCGGAGGCTTCGCCACTTTGGTCGGCCTGAGAATATAGAGATCAATCGGATCTCCTCCTCGCCAGGATACTTGCCACAGCTCGCGGGTGAATTTGCCTTCGGGCGCCCCATCCTTTATTCCCAGCACGGCGTCGATCTTCAGCAGGTTGCTGGATTGCAGAGTGATCGATCCCATGTCCTCGTGGAAGTCGAGCGGTTTCGGAGCGATCGCGTCGGTGACGTGTTGCGAGGCAACCACAGATGGCCCTGGCATTGTTTCCTGAGCCACGGTCGGCAATTCTGCGAATGCGAGAATGATGGATGAGGCCAGAAAAAAATGAATTGCACGAATTTTCATGAACTTCGTCTCCAGAGCTTCGATCTTGCAGACTACCGGAAATGTTAACTGAGCGCCGACCGTGCTATGTTTCACTCACGTGAATTCTGTTCGTAACGACGCCAAGAGGATTCATGGGGCATCTTGCGGAACAAAGAAAAGGCAGGTGGCCAACCGCGGCCACCTGCCCTGTCCTTTTGGAATCCACTCAACCGCAGTTACTGTTGAATGTCGTAATACTCCCCTTCGAACGCAGGGCCGCCGTAGTTGACGTAAGCAGCTTCGGACGCTACCGAGACCACTGCTCCGTTCATTTCCCCACCGCTCTCCGGTAGACCGGTATAGATCGAAACACCCGGGTTGGAAGTCGCCGACGGAGGATTCAGGTCAAGCCCGTTGTTCGGGTAGTTCTGGGATTGCCCCGAGTGGGAACGGAACACAGGGAGGTTGAAGGTGAACGCGGAAGCCGCGCATGTCGCCGGAGTCGAGCCGGAGTTGCAAACCAGGTAGGGAACGAAGTCCGGGATGCGCGGAACGAAGCTGCTGGACTGAAACGCCTGATCCTGAGAGGCCTGAATCAGCCCGTCAATCGTGATTGTGCCGGTCAGGGTTGTCGTTTGGTAGGACGGTGCGGTCTTGTCGCGAACCGCGCGCAAGATGGACCAAACGCGGTATCCGCCGTTCACAATGTTGGCAAACGTCGGAAGCGGCCATGTGCCGCCGCTATAGGTGCACGAGATGCTCGAGGTGCCGATACCGGTGCAAGCAGACGGGAACTGTCCGCCGGTCGGGTAGTTGGCGTACAACGGATCGACGCCATCAAGAGTGAGGTACTTGATCGACGTTTTGCCCTTGAACGAAGGCAGTCCCCAGAAGGCATAACCAATGGCATCTTCAAAACTGGAAACGGCGGTAACCATTTCGCCGGTACCGATTGCACGAGTATGCGTTCCGGTGCCTGCACCTCCGCTGTACCCGAAGGAATACAACGGATTCTGGCACGGGACTGTCGGCAGCGGAAATGGACCGCTGGACGAAGATCCCGGGGTGTAGCACTGGTAGCTCGAGGTGCTCGGTGCGGCAATATTCAGCTCCTGGGAATTGCCGTAGAGAGCGTCACGGTCGCGAATCGCCTGCCATTCAAACGTGTTGTAGGTTCCGGAAGTCGGTTCCCGTTGGATGATATTCAGAGCGTTGCCCCTGGCTCCGCCGCCGTTCAGATCGCCGACAAACCCGGCGTAACCGGAATAGAGCTGCGATAGCACATGGCTGTTGACGTTGGTAAGCGCAGCCAGTTGCGTATCGGTTATGGTGCTGACGATCACCAGTACCGGATCCGCGCCGATCCCAATCGTGTAGGTCTGCGGAACCGCCAAGCCGCTGATCGGATCTACTCCGATCCCGTAAGTCGCGGAACCGAAACTGTAGGTGCCGGCCCCGGCCGATCCTGGGATCGAGCTGGTCGGGATGCCGTACGGAACCACGTTTGCAATGCTGGTCGAGTTGTAGGAGCTCAAGACGGCAGGATACTGACCGCCGACGTAGAGACCTGGCTTATAACCGAGGCAGGTGGAGATGCCGCCGGTGGAAGCAGGGTTGGCTGGAGCGCAGCTGGCTCGGTTCGTCGCGAAGATTCCGTCTTCGGGACGAATGTCCGTGAAGGCTACGTTGAAGTTCGCTGCATTCACGACGTTGTAGACTGCGGCCGGCAAGTAGCAAGAGGTCGAGCCGGTACCCGGATTCTCGTGGGTGCTGTCGCAGGTAGCGGTATCCGTGATTCCGGAAATCTTGTTCTCTGACGCAGTAGACTCCGCGGCGGCGTTCAAAGAGATAAATCCATTTTGCACGCCCGTGGAGTTCGTCGAGGTCGTTGCTTGAGCGAAGAACAAGCGCTGGCCGACGACTGAATCGACCGACAAGTAGACGCAAACGCTCTCGGGAGTCGTCGCGTTGTCATAAACGATCGAGATATTGCCCGGTTCCGACGCATTGCTGGTAAGGCGTGGGTCTACACCGGCTGCCAAGGCTACGCCGCTTACGAAGCCGCCGCCTGTCCAGATAAACTGGCCGCAGGCCGCGGCACCGGTAATCGGATCACCGTTGAGCGCTGCGATGGTCACTGCGGGAAACAACGCTGACGAGCCAACCCCGACAATCTGGGGGCGGGCACTCTGTCCGAAGGCCGTGCCAACGGAAAGCAGAGCTGTCGCCAGACAGAGCGATCCAGCCAAAAGCTTTGACTTTTTCATTCAATCCTCTCCTTAAAGTTTTTCAAAGTACGATGCGCGCACATTACGCAAGACAACGCGTAGAAATTCTTGGCGGTTGAGGTGAATTGTGAACCTGCACGATGCGGCGAAGTGACGGCACGCTATCGCAAATCGGTTGATTCGTGCTCGCACTTCGGTATGCGCATCGTCGGCTCCTGCAAACGTGCGTGGGCTTACTGTGAACTTGCTACTAGTTAAGGCTGGAAGCGGCCACGAACTTCGGACCGGCGGCGAGTATCGTCGCTCACTGTTAAGGGAAAATGACGTGGCAGGTAAACTCAGATGAAACTTTGATAAACGCGTCGCAGAAGCGACAGAAAAACAAAACTAAATGAAAGCAAGCAGGTGTGGGCCGCTGCAGGGGTGAATTCGTGGCAAGATTTCGGTGCTGGACTCCGAGGCGCGAGAGCACGATTGGCCTTCAGGAGCCGCGCGCTGGTAGTGAATTCGGAAGCGTGCCGTCGCAGGTGCAAGAGTATTCATCGCGCTGTCACATCACGATAATAAATCATGAGTATTGAACGTAGGCCGTCGTTGGCCGCTGCAATTGTTAGACCTTTGCGCTGTGTCGACGGACCAATCGTCGCTTCATGAATCTCTCCATTCACGAAACCATCACGCCAGAATCGTCGCAGAGTGCCACAGAGGCACGTCCAGGCGCTCCGCGCTTCGCGTCCAGCTTCGCGACTGTCCTGGGCGGCCAGATAGCCTGTGCAGCCGCCGCGCTGGGAATCGAGATCTGTTACGCACGGCTCATTGGGCCCACAGGCAGAGGCCAAATCGGCGTGTGCATGATGGTGATATCGATCGGCTTGGCGGTTGCTGGATTAGGCGGCGAAGTGCCCATCCTGATTTGGGCCGCCAGCCAGAGGAAAACGCTCGACGCATGGCTTCCCGCGGTCTGGTTTTGGGGATTGATCGGTTGCGTGACATTCAGCTGTTTCTGGACAACTCTGTATTGGAAATGGCATCCCTCGTTTCTTCAGGGCGTCACTCCAACCCTTGCGTATCTTGTGTTGGCTGTAGTTCCGCCCTACGTTTTTTTTCAGTTTTTGCTGGCACTGCTTACCGGGCTGGAAAGATTCAGGGAGAGAGCGGCGATATCGCTGGTGGCGCAGGTGGTGGAACTGGGAACTGTGGTTATCCTGGCTCTGGTCGTCGCGCGGACTGCCGAAATGGCGATCGTGGGAAATTTGGCGGGCATCGTGATCGCGGGGTGCGTCGGGGCGATCCTTCTGAGGCACTCATTGCGGCATGGATGGAGACTTGGTCCCGCGGCGAACAGGCTGGGCGCAAGTCTCAGCCTCGGCATGCGAGGAGTTTCCAGCAACCTGGCGATGTTCGCGACTTACCGGCTGGATGTATTTGTCGTGAACTACTTTCTAAGTCCGGCTCAAGTGGGATTTTATGCTCTGGGAGTGGTGATCTCGGAGTCGTTGTGGCAAATCCCACAGGCCGTGGCGGTGGCTCTGGCGCCGCGCACCGCGCGCACGATTGACGAAGGCGGCGAACAATTCACATGCTTCGTCACCCGCCAGGTTTTCCTGCTGGCGTGCGGGATGGCCGGCATTATGGCGTTGACGAGCCCCATCGTGATTCCCCTGATTTTCGGCGCCCGTTTTCGGCCCAGTGTGCCGGTGATTTGGTGGATATTGCCCGGCACCGTAGCGTTTGCAGTCGCCAAAGTGATGGCCGCCGATCTGACCGCACGAGGCAAGCCCGAATATAATTCGATGATCGCCATCGCGTCTGCGGCACTGACGGTGCTGCTGGATTTCGCCCTCATTCCGCGCATGGGCATCCGCGGAGCAGCGCTGGCGTCTTCCATCACATATTTCCTGCAAGCGATCATGATCGGCGTTGCGCTGAAGAGCGTAATCAAGGCGAGTTGGAAGTCCTTGTTGGTACCCTCCTACTCGGAACTGGTCCACTATCGTGATGCGGCGCGACGCTGCAAAGCATGGCTGGCATCCGCGATTCTTCCGGACAATCGCATTTAATCCACGTCGCCCGGCGAGCAGCCCTGGGCGCAATTTCAGAGGCGCAGGCGCGAAGCCATCGAGGCTTGTAATTCCGCTGTGTGCACGTTTGCTTACGCGGAATTGTCCACAGCGGACTTTATTCATGCGATTGCAATTCGAATCTCATGTTGCCGTAACAGAACAACTGCGAGTATGTCGCTCATTTCTTACACAGGGAGTCTTGCTTGAAACCGTTGGCCGTTGTGTTGTGCATTCTTGCCCTGATTCTGGGCGCCTCGCCACAAACGTTCGCGCAAAATGCGCCGACAGGATCGATCGCCGGAACCGTCAAGGACAACTCGGCCGCGGTGATTCCCGCCGCCACGATCACAATCGCGAACGATTCGGGAGTGGTGCAAACCGGAACCACGGACGAAAAAGGTGAGTACCGCATTGACGGCCTGGCGCCTGGCTCCTATACCGTGACCGTGCAAGGGCCGGGCATGAAAGATTTCACGGCGAAAGATGTTGTGGTAACCGCTGATCAAATTGCGCGTGTTGATGCGACCATGACGCCCTCGGCAGTGAGTACCTCCATAAACGTCGAGGGCCAGACGGTCACTCAAGTTGAGACAGAAAGCGCGCAGATCGGCGGGACGCTTACCAGCCAGGAGGTCGTCTCGCTCGGTTTGAATGGGCGCAACTTTACACAATTGATTGCGTTGGCCCCTGGCGTCAGCAACCAGACGGGGCAGGACGAAGCGCTCGTGGGCGTGAAAGGAAGCGTGAACTACAGCGTAAACGGCGGACGCGTGGAATACAACACGTACGACGTGGATGGCGGCGACGTGCTGAATGCCGGCATCAATGGAAGCAAGAGCACGTTGATCGTGTACCCGAGCATTGACGCTATCGCCGAACTGCAAGTGTTGACTTCCAATTACGGTGCGATGTACGGGCGCAGCGCCTCCGGCACGATCCTGGCAACCACGAAAAACGGTGGCAATGGTTTTCACGGCGACGGATATTTCTTTGCTCGCAATAACATCTTTAACGACCGCAATTATTTTGACGAGACGAGGCACGCACCGACCTACGCGAAGTATGATCCGGGGTTTACGATTGGCGGTCCGTTATACATTCCCGACCACTACAACACCGCAAAAGACAAAACATTTTTCTTCTGGTCGGAGGAATACCGGCACGACAAGGAACCGGTCGAGTTCAATCAGGCGGTGCCCAGCCTAGCCGAGCGAAACTGCACGCTGGCGGCAAACGTAAATCCGTTCTGCGCGAGTCCGTTGGTGCCCGGCACCGTTTACGGTGATTTCAGCGACGTCTGCCCAGCGACGGTGCCCGCGGGTAACGGTGAAGCGATATTTTCACGAGTTCCCGGAACTGCGGCGCCGTATTTTCCCGATTGTCCTTCCACTGGGGCTGGCTCCGGCCAGATGGGCGTGACCTATCCCGGAAACCTGGTTCCGATTGATCCTCACTCTTTTGCGCTGATCAACACCAACTTGATACCGGCGCCAAATAGCACCACAGGCTGCAATTCCTCGGTGGGCTCGTGCTATGACACGACCGTGTCGCCGCTGACGACGTGGCGCGAAGACCTTTTTCGGATTGACCACAATTTCACAACCAAGGAAAAGGCTTCTTTTCGCTACATTCACGATGATTGGAAGACAGTGGTCACCACCCCCGAGTGGGCCTTCGTGCACAATAGCTTCCCGACCGTGGAAAATAACTTCGTCGGCCCTGGCACCAGCTTGATCGCGCACTTCACCAGCACGATCACCAATACATTCTTGAACGACTTCGCGATGGCTTACACCACCGATCACATCACGATCACGGACATTCCGGGGCCGGGAGTGGCGACTTTGGTGCCACCACCACAGATTACGAATCCTCCGTGTTTTGGGTCCGGGCCACCGCCTTGCGGCATTGGATATATTTTCAACAACGGTTTCGGCGGAAAAATCCCGGGACTCATCATAGGCGGCACCAACGCAGCTTATGGAGGCAAGGGCTTTGCTGTCGATCCGGGATACATGCCCTGGCATCACTCCAATCCCACTTACAGTCCCAGGGACGACGCCACGATTGCCATCGGCACGAAACACACAGTTGATTTTGGCGCGCTGGCCATCATTGCACAGCGGAATGAAGTGAATCCGCCGGTGGGCGCAAACATTGGAGATTTGCAGGGACTGGTTTCGTTTTCCAATCAGGCCACCAAATCAACCACGGGAAATGCCTTTGCTGATTTTGAAACGCCGATTATTCAGACGTTTCAGCAAGACAGCGCGCAGAGCATCTATCACAACAATTATAAAATCCTGGAACCGTATGTGCAGGACGATTGGAAGGTCACCCCCCGGCTTACACTGAACTTGGGCGTGCGATTGAGTATTTTCGGGCGCTATCAGGAAAAAAATCTCGCTTCCTATAATTGGGTTCCCTCGCAGTTCAGTTCCGCTCTCGCTTCGCAGGTAGGTGTGAATCCGGCGAACGGTGCGCTGGTTTTTGCCGGGACCCCGAATAGCGTGCCGCTGGACGTGAACAACGTGGATCCACATCTGACAAACGGCGTGGTGCGTTGCGGTGTAAGCAAGTACGCGAATGGAACCACGGTGCCGGCAAGCTGCTTGACCGCTCCGCTGGTGAATCCTGCGCCGCGCATCGGTTTTGCGTGGGATCCGTTCGGCAACGGCAAGACTTCGATCCGCGCGGGTTACGGTATTTTCTGGGAACACGGAACAGGAAACGAGGCGAACACCGGTTCGCTGGAGGGCAGCCCGGGCAACAAGTCCGCTGGCGGCGTACTGGACATGACCCAGTACTTTCCGTCTGACTGGCCGTGCATCGGGAACGCCGTAGCCATATGTTCGTTTAACGGCCCGGGCTTGTCGTTCCCGCTGAACCTGACCGCTATCCCGACGCACATGAAATGGTCGGATGCGCAGCAGTGGAGCTTGAGCGTGCAGCGCGAGCTGCCCTGGAACATGCTGGGCTCGATCGCTTACGTGGGCAGCCGAGGCTCGCACTTGACGGCCGAGCTGCAAGAGAATCAGTTGATACCGGTGAATGCCTCGCAGAATTCGTTTAAGCCTGGGCAACCATTCACGTTCGATGTCTGCTCGAATTTCGGAATCGGCATCGGGCCCAACGGGCAGCCGATCGCTCCGGGCCAGCCGGGGTACGTTAATCTAGAGGCCGCGTGCCTGGGCTATGCAGGGTTTACTCCCAGCCCCGATGCATTGCGCCAGCCCGGGACGGCCATCGCTCCCGGGCTGGGGCAGATTTTTTCACTGCAAAATGTGGCGAACTCCGAGTACAACGCGATGCAAATCACGCTGCGGCGCACGAAGGGACCGGTCACGTTGGGGGTTTCGTACACCTACAGCCACTCGATTGACGATTCCTCGGACCGCACTTCGACGGTATTCGTCAATGCTTATGATCTGGAGCAGAACCGCGCCAGCTCCGATTTCGACGAGCGCCATTTGTTGAACATTGACTACATTTACGATCTGCCCGTGGGCCACTTTCTCGATTTCTGGCAGAAAGGCTGGCGGGAAATCGCGGCGCAGCCTCCGATCAAGCCGAAGAAATGCGACTGCCCGGTTGAGCCAGTACACGATTTTTCCGAAGTGCACAAGGAAGTGGTCACTGGCTGGCAGCTCTCGGGAATTACCCTGTACGCGTCGGGAACTCCGTACAGCGTCCTCAACGCCGGTAGTTCCAACCTGGTCTCTGTTCCTGATAACGCCGGCGTGGCCGCCGTTACTGGGCCCGGCTCGTATCCGGACATTGTAGCGAACCCGCCGCGAACCTACGAGCCAACTACCAACGGAGTGATCGGGGGCAGTTTCGGCCCACTGCTGGGAAATCCTTCAGAGTTCACTGCGCCGGAAGGGCTGACCTACGGAGACGCGGGCAGAAATTTCCTGAACAATCCCAGCCGACTTAACTTTGACATGTCTCTGCTGAAAAACGTAAAAATCAAGGAAGGCTACACGCTGCAATTCCGTCTGGAATCATTCAATACGTTCAACCACACGCAGTTCCGCGTGTACGACCCCATGAACCCAGGGGACACGGGCAACAACGTTATCAATTGTTATGGCGGCGCGGACAACTCGGCGGGAGATCGTTCCTGCCTGGCGGGCAATTCGTTTCTGCATCCTGTGGACGCGCACCGGCCCAGGACGATTCAGCTCGGTGTGAAATTTATGTTTTAGGGAATGCCCTCGAAGAATTTCAAAAGGGCCCGCTGGTTTGCCATCAAGGGGATTCAGGATTGTTTCGGAGAGGGATTCAGGAGCGGTTTGAACAGACGCAGAGTCTTGGCTAGAACCAAGCCGATCGCGGTGAGAATCAACTTCACATCTTGGGCGAAGCGGATGTTTTCGCAATAGGCGAGGTCGGTCTCGAGTTTTGCGGGCAGGACGGTCGACAGGTAAAATGCTTCCTTGTCGGGCTGGCTGGCAAGTAACTCTTCTTCGTTTACGTGCGCGTTTGTGGCTGGACCGGTCACGCCTGGTTTCGCGAGCAGAATCCTTCGTTGTCTTTCTGTGTATTTCGCGGTGTATTCGGGCACCTCTGGCCGCGGCCCCACCAAGGACATGTGACCAGCGAACACGTTCATCAGCTGAGGGAGTTCATCGACTTTCGATTTTCGCAGCCAATATCCGAGCGGGGTGATTCTAGGATCTCCGGCAGCCGTCAATAACGCGCCCTTGGCGGTGCTGCTACCCCGCATGGAGCGAAACTTGAATATGAGAAATGGCGTGCCGAATTGCCCCGTTCTTTTTTGTCGAAAAAAGGCGGGGCCAGGACTCGTCAGGCGAACCGCTGCGGCGACGGCGACGAGCAGCGGTGACAACACGACTAGCCCCGCGGAAGCGAACGTCAGATCGAGCCAGCGCTTGCCTGTTCGCTGGTAAAAGGTCTGGCCCGCACGGGATTGCGAGACGTCGTCCAGCGGGACGGAGCCGCACTGGCGAAACTCAGGATGCGCCACCAAATCGGATTCCTCTCTCACTTTTTGAATTCGCTCGCGATATCGTGCAGCGCTTCTATTACGCGGTCAGACTCTTCATCGCTCATCGCTGCGAACAGCGGCAGAGATATCGCGCCCTGAAATCGCTCCTCGGCGTTGGGAAACTGGCCATGGCGATAACCAAGCCGCTGATGGAGCGTGTGCAGGTGCAACGGAATGAAATGCACAGAAGTTCCAATTCCCCGCAATTTGAGTTCTTCGATCACGCGATCCCGGTCGATGCGCAGGCGAGCCGAGTTCACCTCGATTACGTAGAGATGCCATGCGTGAGTGAGGCCTTCCGGAACCCCGGGAAGCTTGAATGCTTCGAGTTCTCGCAGGGTTTCGTTATAGCGGGCGGCCAGGGCGTTGCGCCGGGCGCGCATGCGGTCGCACTTCGCCAGCTGGGCGATTCCGATCGCGGCCTGAAGGTCCGTCAGGTTGTACTTGTAACCCATTTCCAGGATGTCATAACGCCACGAGCCTTCGGCAGTGTAACGCTTCCACGCATCTTTGCTGATGCCGTGCAGGCTCAACATTCGAATGCGTTCGGCATATTCCTGATTGGCCGTGGTGATCATTCCGCCTTCGCCAGTGGTCATGGTCTTGGTAGCGTAAAACGAAAAGCAGCTGATGTCCGCCAGGGTACCGACCATTTTGCCGTGATAGAGCGCAGGTAATGCGTGCGCGGCATCATCGATGACTTTCAGGCCGTGACGCTGTGCGATATCCAGAATCGCATCCATATCGCACGCGTGACCCGCATAGTGCACGGGAATGATTGCTTTAGTGCGGCCCGTGATGGCTCGTTCGATCTGCTGCGGATCAAGGTGAAAAGATCCGGGGGCGCAATCAACCAGCACGGGCTGTGCTTTGAAGTAGAGGACTACTTCCGCGGTAGAGGCAAAGGTCATCGTCGGAATGATCACCTCATCCGCTTCGGCAATGCCGATCGCCGCGAGCGCCAGATTCAGCGCTGCGGTGCACGAGCTCAATGCCACGGCATATTCGCTGCCGACGTACTTCGCAAATGCCGCCTCGAACTCACGGACGCGCGGGCCGGTGGTCAGCCAACCGCCGCGCAACACTTCCACGACTGCGTTGATTTCATCCTCTTCGATCAACGCGCGGCTGAAAGGCAGAAAATTGGTCGCAACAACCGTCATCAGACTGACCTCCTGGGGAAATGGTAATTGGCTTCGCGCTAAACTTCTGACGCGTCGGCGCGCACTACCTCACGCGCCGGAATCGGCCGCAACTGTGCCACCCAGTCGCGAATAATAGTAGACCACTGCAGGTGTTTTTCGACGAAACCGCGTCCGTTTCGGCCGTACTCCTGCGCCAATTGCGGATTCTCCACCAGCAGCAGAATCGCACTCGCCAGGGCTTCGGGATCTTCCGGAGCCACCACGATTCCGCCCTTGGATTTTTCCACCAGGCGCGCGGTTTCGCCCTTGCCGACGAAAATCAACGCCTTGGCGGAGGCCAGAATAGGGAAGATCTTCGAAGGCCGGGCTTCATCGTAAAGTGGAATCGGAAGCAACGAGGCTAGTCCGCATTCGGCGATTGAAAAATAGGGCGGAAGCTCTTCGATCGGGACCGGGTCGAGAAAAGTCACATTGTCGAGACGCATGTCCTGGCGCTGCTGCTGCAGCGCGGTTTTTGCGGAACCGTCTCCAACAAAAAGAAAATGAATCTGGGATTCGCTTGCAAGCAGGTTCGCGGCATCGAGCACGTAGTTGAGTCCGTGCGCGGTCCCCAGCGTTCCCGCCCAGAGAATAATCTTCTTGCCCTCCAGGCCGAGCTTGCGTTTCAAGGCTTCGTCGGGGGCTCGCGATTGAAAGTGAGTGGTATCTACGCCGTTTGGAAGAAAGAGAAGTTTGTCGGCCGGCACGTGCTTTTCCTGCAGCAGTCGCTCACGAAGGCCGTCGGTCACGGCATTGACGCGCGCGGCTTTTCGGTAACTCCATTGCTCGAGTTTGAACAGTAAGTCGACGAGGAGCCCCCGCTTCATAAAGCCGCCTTCCAGGATAATGTCCGGCCAAAGGTCGGCGACGTTAAATATGTAAGGCACGCGCCAGAAAAGGCCTGCGACGTAGGCGGGGATACTCAGCAGAATCGGCGGCGACTCGACAAAAATAAAATCAGGCTTGCGGGCGAGCGCCAACGCGAAAAGGGACGTGATCATGAAAGAGGCGTAATTCAACATGCGCGCCAGCCCGCCGCCCATCGCGGCGTAGATCCAGACGCGGTGCACGCGAATGCCGTCGCTTTCCTCGCGGCGATAAAAACATCCGCGGTAGCCGGGAAAAATGCGGCCGCGAGGGTAGTTCGGCAGCGCCGTAACTACTTCCACTTGATGCCCCAGGCGATGAAGTTCGGTTGCCGTCGAGCGCAGGCGTGTTTGTGCGCCACCAATTTCCGGAGGGAAATATTGAGTTAGGATCAGGAATTTCATCTATTCAAGAAACCTGATGCACTTGGGCCCACAGCTCCAGAGAAACGGCGCGAAAGATTAGGTCGGATGAGAGAGCGGTGGGGGCTTGACGCAGGAATTTCTGGCACTCTTGCGCAACCTTGCGCGGATCTAGAAATCGCTCCATGCGCAGCCTGGGCGCGTCCCACAGCGCGCGCTGGCCATTGCTCAATCCCATGCGCACCCATTCCCGGTCTGGCGTGTCGAAGCCAAGCTTTGTTTTCCGCAGGCGTATTTTTTCCGGAAGCGTTCCGGTCATGGCATTGCGGAGAATCCACTTGCTCCAGCCGTCGCGCAATTTCAGCGACGGGGCGCAGTTCACAGCAAATTCAACCAATTTGTAATCGAGGAACGGCAGGCGGGACTCGATCGAGTGTGCCATGGACATGCGGTCCTCGTGATGCAACAGCGTGGGAATGCTCGAATACGTTAGATCCGTTTTCTGACGCTCGGCGAGGCTGCTTTGCGCGCCCAGGCCCGAGGGAGCTTGCTGAAAAGCGTTGCGAAATTCCGAGGGGCTCACCCGCTCGATCAACGAAAATGGCCCGCGCAGCAAGCCGGGCAGGTACTTGGTTGCGGACCCCACCGATACGTGAAAGCTGGTGCCATTGCGCGCCCACAACATCATTTCTCTGAATATTTTGGGATCCCCTCTGCGCAAAAGCTCCCAGAAATAAAAATAGCGATACTTCTGGTAGCCACAAAGGGTTTCGTCGCCGCCTTGCCCGCCGAGAATTACGGGGACGCCGTGACTTTTGGCGTCCTCCATCACACACCACTGCGGGAACGAACCGGTGCTCAAAATTGGTTCGTCCTGATGATAGATAAGCGAGCGAATCGCTTTCCAGAAAGCCGGGCCTTGCGGATAGCTCTCGTGCCCGATGCCCGCGACGGAGGCAATAGCTGCGGCAACGTACTCGCGTTCGTTGATTGCCTTCTCTTCAAAACTCGCGGAGAACGTTTCGAACTGCGTTTCCGGAGCGACGCGCTTGGCCTGGCACAGAACCGCCGACGAGTCCAGGCCTCCGCTGAGCGAAACACCCACCGGCACGTCACTGCGCAGACGCAGGCGCACGGCATTTTCAAAGCGAGCGCGAAACTCCTCAACCGCATCCTCGACGCTGAGCTCTGGCAGCGGCTCGACACGAAGTTCCCAATAGCGCTCGACCTTTGGGGTCAGCGGCTGGGAAAGATCCAACTTCAAGGAATGGCCGCCGGGCAACTGACGGATGCCTTGGAAGAATGTTTCCTCGGAGAAATCCAGCAGGCCCCATTCCAGGTAATGATGCACGTTTTGCGGATTGGCGACGCGCGGCATCGCGGACGCCGCGAGAATTTGTTTTATCTCTGAAGCAAAATAGAAAGCGTTGCCATAGACAGCATAGTAGAGAGGTTTGACGCCGAAGCGATCTCTAGCGCAAAAGAGCCTCTGCTTCGCACGATCCCAGAGCGCGAAGCTCCACATTCCGTTGAAACGATTCAGGCATTGGTCGCCCCATTCCTGGTAAGAACGCAGGATCACTTCGGTGTCGGTTCCGGTTCGAAAGCGATGGCCGCATCGTTCGAGTTCCGCGCGTATCTCCTTGTAGTTGTAAATCTCTCCGTTGTAGGTGATCGAATAGGAGCCGTCTGCAATTTCCATCGGTTGGTTTCCAGCCGCGGAAACATCCAGAATTGCCAGGCGTCGGTTTCCCAGGCCGATGACCGGACGCGAAGTCGCAGGCAATCGATTTTCGTTGTGAATGATTTCGAGCGGTGCCTCAGCGCCGGTATTCGCGTACGCGAAACCAAAACCGCTCGGGCCCCGGTAGCTGATCAGATGGGTCATGCCGACGAGCGCCTGCGGATCAAAACTTTCACGCGCTATGATGCCGGCTATCCCGCACATGCCGGTTTACCTAGTACCGAATAGAGATCCACTAGTTTCTGTGCTTCCGTATGCCAGGAATACTTTTTCAGTAAAAGAGCGCGGCCGCGACGGCCCATTTCTTCCGCTTCCTCGGGATGCGTCAAAACATATTCGATCGCCTGGGCAAGCGCGCGGGTGTCTTGGGGATCCACTAGGAGGCCGCAGCCCGATGGTTCAACGATGCTACGCCAGAGCGGAAAGTCGGAGACGATCACCGGAATACCGGCGCCCATGTACTCAAAAAATTTCTGAGGCAGCGAATCCAAGAAGCTTGGTATCGGATACAGAATCATCAAGCCCGCGCGCGCACTTTGCAAGATGCGGAAAGTGCCCGGCAGATCGAGCCTGCCGTGAAAATTCACGCGCTGCCAGCCCCGCTCGCCGTGAAGATCTTCCAGTTGAACGTCTCTGGGCACGGTGTGACCGGCGAGCTCGAGCGTGGCGGGCAGCGCGGCTGGAAGCAGGCCCATCGCCTGCACCATTTCTCGAATACCCCGCTCACCTGTTAAGCCGCCGACGTATGCGACGGCCTGTTTCCGCGCATCCCACGAGCCGAAACCATCTTGAGGAATCAGGTCGTCGGAATAAGGGAAGTTGTGCACAATCACTGTGCGCTTGTTGATTTCTGTGAAGCGGTCAGCAATGAAAGGCGTAACCGCCACCAACGCGGAAAAATGGCCGCAAGCGGCACGTTCGAGCTGTTCCATCAACCAGGCGACTCCCTGCCGGGTCCAGCGCGGAAGGTATTGCTTGCTCAGTATGTCCCTCGGGTAGTCCTCGTGGAGATCGTAGATTACGCTCTTCCCGCGCGCGCGAAGAAGCAAGCCTGCCGGAATAAGCTCGGGGTCGTGAAAATGGTAAATGTCGGCGTTCTGTTTCAGGGCTTCACGATAGGTGCGCCAGACGGTCCGGGTCATTCGCGCGAGCCTGGACTTGTCCGGTCGAATCGATTTGATTTTCACCTGATCTACCACAGCGTCATCGGAGTGCGGACCCATACTGGTGACCTGGAAGCCGGCACGCGCGAGTGAGCGGCATTCCTTATGAAAAATCCGGCCGTCCATCGCGGAATGCACGGTCGTCATATGAACAACCTTGACTGCTGTCATCGAGAACCGCCTGAAGGTCTTCTGAAGTTTCAGTTCGCTGTTCGAAAGCGCGGCACGGGGAGCGCGAGAGGCTTCAATTTCGAGCCGAAACCAGTAGCTCGTTCACAATTTTTGCCGCTGCCGTGCCGTCACCATAAAGAGTTGAGGTGAGCCAATGCTGCGCGTGGTCGGCGGCGACGGCGGCTCGAATGGATTCCACGGTGCTGCTACCGATTCGATTCGCGCCCACGGCCACGGTCTCCGGCCATTCGGTTTTATCGCGCAGCGTGACGCAGGGAACTTCAAGATAAAATGCGTCCTTCTGCACACCGCCCGAGTCCGTAAGGATTTTGCAGGCGTGCATTTCGGCAGCGAGCATTTCCAGGTAGCCGAGGGGAGCAACCGGCCGCAAACTCCCATTCAAAGAAGCGCGCGACGCTGCCAGCATTTGTTGTGTGCGTGGATGGGCCGGGAACAGCACGGGCAGATCCAGCCCGCTGGCGGCGTCCAAAATTCGCCGAAACTGCTCGATATCCTCGGTATTCTCGGCGCGGTGAATCGTCAAGAGATAATATTGTTTGCTTGTTAGATTGAATCGCTCGAGAGTTCGCTGCGCGCATTCTTCCGCCAACTGCCGATTCTGAAGCAGGGCGTCATACATCACATCGCCAACCATGGCGACGCGACGAGCCTGCGGATCGTGTTCCCGGCCCAGTCCTTCCTTTCTGAGATTTTCGACGGCTCTCGCGCACGGCGCCAGCAGCAGCCGGCTCAAATGGTCCGAAACGATGCGGTTCTGTTCCTCTGGCTCCGTATCGCCGCTGCGGCAGCCCGCTTCCACATGAGCTACAGGCAGCTTCAGACGCGCGGCGAGCAGCGCGCCGGCGAGCGTGGAATTCGTATCTCCGTAAATAATGATCCAATCTGGCCGCTCGGCAGCCAATATTGGCTCGATGCGTTCGAGCATGCGGGCAATCTGCGTGCCGTGCGAACCGGAGCCGACGGCCAGGTTGTAGCGGGGTTCTGGGATTTCCATTTGTGAGAAAAATAGGTCGGCCAACTCGCGGTCGTAATGCTGACCCGTATGAATAATGGTGTGATCGATCGCCACGGCTTGCGGCCGGCTATTGTGAGCCTCGATGGCGCGGCATACCGGAGCCAGTTTCACAAACTGTGGACGCGCGCCAACGATACTGATCCAGCGGACGCCGGAACCATTCTCAGCAGGCATCGAAGCGCCCGTCATAATCCGTTTCCCAATTGTAGCTATCGATTCCGGCGAGTTCACCGAGCAACGTCTGGTAAGCGTGTAGAAAGCCTCGATGGACAATTCTGGTGTTGTGCCAAAGCAAAGTAAAAACCCCCCCAACTGCGCGGCAGCGTGCCACAAGCTCTTGAAGCCTCACGAGAGCCTCAGCTGGCTCCAGCTTTTGATGCGAATAGAAGGTCTCATCCATGGCGAGAAGCGGAATCTCCAATAGTTTGGCTTCGCGACGCTCGGACAAAATCCAGGGTCGAAACGGATAACACGTACCGGCGCGAAATCCAATGCGGTCGGCAAAACCAACCGAGGTATCGTAGGCGAGGCCCAGAGATTCCCACTCGATCCACGTCTGTGGATTCCAACGCAAAAAATCTTGACGGCCGCCAAGCTGGCGCTTGCCAAGCAATTCCTGAAGCGAGGAAACTTCAGCCGCTAACATTTCCCGCGATTGATAGGAGTCGTATCCGGGATGGATTCCAAGTTCGACACCCTGGGCGCGAAAATCTTCAATCATTGACCTAACAGCGCGGCACCGCGGATCATACCCAGTATCGTTCGACCCCGGCGCGCTGGCCTTCCAGTGCACAGCCGGTTTTATTCCACGCTCGATCGAAAGTGCGACGATTTGACGCAGGAGGCGCTGGTAGGTGGTCTCGATTTGCACGACTGGCGCCAGGAGATCACGCAGAGCCCACCCCGGATGGCCCCTGCGCGCAAAATGGCCGATGGCGCCGCGCAGGGTGAATGGCAAACCGATCTCGTCCACATCGTGGCTAATCTTGATGCGCAGTCGCCGTTCCTGAGGCTTCCATCGCGGCAGTAAATGCGAAAGCGCCTGCTCCAGAGCCAGGCCAAGCTCATCGATGACAGGACGGTCAAGAAATCGGTCTCGCCAAGCAATGCTGGAAAGCGCTGAAAAACGGCCGTGCTCGTCCTTGGGAGAGGGCAGCGTTTCCTCGAAGCGCGCCAGAGTGAGCATCGTGGCAGCCAGAATATCCACTGGGCACTCGACGCAATCGTTGGCTGCAATCGAAAAAAGGCGGCCTATTTCCTCTTCGTCCCTCGAGGAAAATGGAATGCAGAAGTCTGGCACTAACGCAGAAAACTTTCCCGGACGCCACATCCAGGAGGCCCGGGATGTTCGAAATATTCCCGCGCGAACCTGCTTCCAGAATTCCGGAGTCGCTTGAGAGAAGCGAATGCGTTTGCGAGTACCGGGCTCGACGAACACGTTCACGAAGCCCGCGGCACCCGTTTCGATGCGCCAGGTACGATAGAAATCGGCTGAGACGCCCGCGCGTCGCGCAAGTTCTTTCAGCGCGTAGGCTACCGCGGCGCGAGGGAATTCGGGGACTTCTTGTGAGCGAACTGTGGCTGAGGATGCGGTTGCCATCGGATGGAGGCGTTATCGAGCCGGAGGTTCGACCACGGCAGACTTGGCTTTACGGATGGTCGCGTCAAAGCGCGGCGCGTTATAAGGATTGAACGCAAAGTAACCCTGATCGCCGGAAGCGTAAATCCAGTTGTAACGGTAGGTACGGAACAGCAGTTGCAAGTATGGCTGCAGATCTTCCACGGTCGGAGCGTCGGAGTCGGGACAAATGCTCCTTCTGCCGGCTTCATCTTGCCAAAGCGTCATGGTTCCGCCAAGCTCCAGGATGCCGCTATATTTTTGCAGGTACGGCGCAAAGCCCGCAGCGCGCTCCTGGACCTGCTGCTGAAAATGCCTGAGCGTCGGCTCGCAATAACCAAGACCGACTTCACCGCCTGAGAGGACCTTCAGCTGGAAATGTTTTTTCTGGATTTCTTCCAGCAGACCCATCGCTACATAAGCCGGCGACATTAAATAAGGCTGTGCATCCGTCTTCCCCTGCTGCGGCGTTCCGAGGCCAGTGAATAGAAACCACAAAGTCGCATCCGGGTATTGAGCAGCGGCAGCGTCGGCCATGCGCGCGCCGAGTTCTCGCAGCAGCTGTTCCGTCTGCTCTGTGGTTTTGCCCATCTGTCGTGCCAATTCCGCAGGATTGTATTCCTTGTAGTTGTTGTAAAACTCCACGTCGCAAACGATCCCTGGGATATGCGAATCTCGCGCGGCGGCCAGGGAATGGGACCAGATCTGAAGAAACGCGCTGCGCGCTCCCATTTTATCTTCCAGATCGGCGCCTTGGATTTGGTGGAAGTATGGGCCCGTCGTGTAGGGGTTTTTCTGTGCATCGTCCACAGCCAAGATGCGGTTCAGATACACCCAGGGCCAAAGGTCCTTCTTGGTGATTTTCTTCCAGCCCGTGATTTGCGAGTCTATTTCCGCTACGGAAGGAGCCGGCTTGGTGCCGTAATTCCAAGCAAACGCTACCGCGAGCGCGTCGTAGGGCGATTGATCGAATTGCACGAGCATTTCGGGTTTCAGTTTTTCGGCGAGGGCTGTGTTCACTAGCATCAAGTAGTGATCGCCCATCGGATTGTTGGCGGGCTGACTGCCCTCATGCACCAACTCCGGCTGCGCACTGCTTGCCGCCGCCAAGCCGCCGGCAAGTGACGACAGATAGGCCGCTACTAGCAAGCCACCGAGGAATGAAAGGATTGCGCGCCAGTCAATGTTTCCCGGTAGATTGCTCCACTTCATGACCATGCGTTTTGCCCTGGTCACTGCGCGCTCAGGATCTCGTCCAAATGCATGCGAATTTTGCTTCGGAGAAGACGCGGCAGATAGCCGCCTTCCACAATGGCCGCAACCCCATCGCTATTCATCTTGAGGCGTTTCTGTTGCTCGAGCGCGTACAGGCGAGCGATTTCGTCGCGTGCATCGGCCGCCGACCGCACTTGTGTGCACCCGGGAAACGCATAACTCCACAAGACGTGGCGTCCGTAGCCGAGCGCCTCCAGTACCATCCAGGAAAGTCCGTCGTGGCGCACCGGCCGCCAGATTACTGTCGCGCGCTGGAAGAACTCTCGCAGATCGAGAATTCGTCCATGCACTCGCAAATTGGCCGGCGGATTTTCGATCGTGCCTTCCAACAGCCCTACAAGCTCAAATGGGATGTGCGGGAGCTCCTTGGCAACTTCGAGAATTCGATCCAGACCGTACAAGGTCCCACGAGCGATGGCCGGCATGTACACCAGAACGGAAAATCGGGATGGAAGAGGCGAAGGGTGGTCGGGAACGGAAGGCGATGGCAGCGGCACAAGACGGCAAGTGATGCCGAGAGTTGCGACTTCGCGAACCAGCCAGTCAGAAACAGCCCAATGTTCCACGTTTTCCAGAATCCAAGGATCCGCGGCTGCGGGAAGTCCCTTCATCTGTTCGTCCAACACGTCACTCCCGGTCCAGTGCATCACGATTTTTTTCTTGCGCATCAGCTTCGCGGCCAGAAGGAATTTGCCCGCCGTGACGCGGCCGCCGATCTGGTAGGCAAGATCGCATGCGCGCAGTTCTCGCGCGATCTGGCTCAAATTTCGAAGGCCCGCGTCGGGGTAATAGCGAAACCTCCAGCCATCGCCATCCATGAGCTGGGCAAATACCGTTCCTGCATGAACGTCGCCGTGCACCAAAACGCGCCGCTTCGGTAGCCCCGCAGAAGCGCGCTCCATCGGTTTCACGCGCGGATGCACGGCCGACCGGCGCCAATCTCCACAAACTGATTGCGAATCGTTGTGTTCCTGGCTGAACATTTCCGGGGTCCGGATGGTCGACGGTTTCAGGAAGAGCGAAGGATTCAAACCGCGAGCACCACCTTGGCTTTCTCGATGATCTTGTTCCCAAGAAATCGAAAGTTCACGGGATTGCCAATACTGTTATGCCGAAGCACCTTGAAGATGCGGAAGAAACGGTCTGGCTTTCCGCCTGGAGGCGCCTGGAACCTTCCGTTCATCATCAGGGTCTCGCCGCCCCAATCCGTGATCAAGCAGTTCAGCAGTGATTCGGAAGAAGTAATAATGTCCGGTTGCTTTCTCGAAACCTGCGACCATCTGCGGCGAAAGGAGAGCTCGACGTCAACGCCCAGATCGGAAAGGCGCACGACCGCCGGCGTGAACGCATACAGAATGGCGCGATTGTTGTTGGCAGCGCACTTGGTAAACATAGCAGTAGCCGCAGCGCGGAGCCTGGTGATATCCACGGGATCGGAGGTCACGGGCGACGCGGCGAGTGCGCGCTCGTAGTCGAGATCGTAACTGCGAAGCGCGTCGCTGGAATCGTGCGGCGCTCCGACTTCCCATCGATCCTTTGGGTACAGAACGATCGTCGGCACTTGTAGTTCGTTTGCCGCATACTCATACGCGTCGCGGATGCGGTGCATGCGGGAATTCATATGGAAATTCTCAGCGTGACAAAAATACACAAAGCTGGCGAAAGGAATGAACTGCGCCGGAGTAAAAAGCCTAATTTGCCGGGCCATTTCTGCGCGTTTGCGCTGCACCTGTCTTTGGTGGGACTCGAGTTCGTCCGGATTGCCGATCCAATTGGCAAAGGAAAACTGCGAGAGCAGCAGGTCAACCTTCCCGTTTGTTTTTCGGATCGCCTCCAGGTCGCTCGAGCGGTCGAACGCGCAATCGTTCATATTCAACAACGTTTTCCCTTCAGCTTGAATGGACATCCAGGAATCGATCAGGTCCTGCATGCCGGAAAGAAGGGTGACGCCTTCTGCGATCTCCACCTTCTGAAGCTCGGGCAACTCCTGGATCTTGAAACCCAGTGACTTGCAGAAGTTGATCACACGCTTGTCGCGAGTGTGGTGAAACAGAATTGTGATGCTGCGCCGGTACGCTTCCGGAATTTTCCTCAGATTGGGAGGGTTGAAATGATCGGGATGCTCGTGCGAGAACCAAATATGAGTGATGGTGGAAAAGTCTTCATAGAGCGTGCGCGTTGGCGAAAGCAGGCGCCAGCCATTGTCACAGATCGTGCCCTCGAGCCATGGATCGCAAATCAAACGCATCTCCCCGGATTCCAGGATGAACGATGCGTGATTCACCCACTCGATCCACATAGAGCTTGCCCTTCCCTAGTGTGGCTCAATCATTCAACTCGGAGGCGCTCAGGTTGGAAGAACTCGGATGAGTGGCCTGCGTGCTGGCTCTACGCGCGCCCGCACCAGGCGCCTTTATGATCTCCTCCCAACGCTTGCGCAATTCGGAACGGACCTTTTCCGAAGTGTAACTGCGAGCCACAACTTCCATTCCGGGATCGTTGCGTTGCAATCGGCGGGCTTTGTGCAGGGCAAATAACTTTTCAATTTCCGCGCGAGCTGCCGCTGCACTCGTCACATGCGTGCACGCCGCAAAAGGATTGCTATACAGAACATGTCGTCCGTGCGCGAGAGCTTCGAGCACCATGATGGAAATTCCTCCGTCGTGCCGCACCGGTCTCCAAATGACTGTGGCGCGTTCGAGGAAAGGAGTCAGCTGCACGCGGGGGTAAACTTTCAAATTGGGCGGCGCGTTTGGGACGTGACCCTCCTCCACGCCAACCAGGTTAAATTGTATTTGTGGAAGTGTATGCGCGACTTCCAGCATCTGATCCAAACCGTACAGCTTGCCTTTTGTTATCGACGGTAGGTACGTCAGCACCGAAAACTGCTCGGGCAGCGGCTTCGGTAGCGCGACGGGATCGACGAACGACGCCTGAACGTACTCGCAGCGCAAACCGAGCGCGCGCACTTCGTCCGCCAAGGTGGGAGAAACAGCCCAATGAACCTTTGCAGCGATCCATGGCTCAATCCGTTTCGTCGCCAGTTGTTGTTGTGCGAACAGCACGTCACTGCCGCACCAGAGCTGAACAATATTGTTTTTGCCCAGGGAGCGGGCCGCCCACAGGAATTTTCCGAACGTCACCCGGCCGCCCCAGGTGTATGCCAGATCGCACCTGCGCAAGTCGTTCACCAGGGTCGCAAGCCCTACGGGACTGTAGGTGCAGTGACGCACATCCCACTGTTCGTTCCCGAGCAGGCCGGGCAGTTTCTCGCAGAAATAGTACAGCCCGTGAACCACCACTCGATATGGCCTGGAGGAACCCACTGCTGAGGACCGTGACATGTTCCCTCGAAGAGCAGATTTCTATGACGATTGGGCGGCGGCTAACGTGCGGCTCGTCATTCAGGTTGCTGCATGAACGTGATTAACCCGTCGTAAACGCGCACCAGCGCGCGCCGCACTTCGGCGTCGAGGGTCCAGCGCACCTTTTCCAGCGCGTCGGTACTCGCCATCGATGTTCGCTCGGCCCTCGCCAGTTCGCATTTCGCCTGCTCGAGTCCGGAAAGATAAATGGGCAGCAGATCCTCTCGGGTCATACGCGTTTTCTCCCTTACTGGCTTGTTCATCTTGAGGTCGAGTGTTTGCAACCGGGGTCAGCTAATCTTCGCCAGCCGTGGCAGCCATCGCGTCAGGGAAAGTTCCGCGAGGGTTGAGGCTTGCGGGCAGAACCGAAACAAGCGCATCGCCTATCACGGAATAGGCGCTGGCGCACTCCTCGCACGAACCGACGCCATCCGAAAGGTCTACAGACACGCCGCAGCGGCAGACCCAACCAATCTGTCGCGCGGGCACTCCGACGACGAGGGCGTGATCGCGTACATCGTGCGTTACCACGGCACCAGCGCCCACCAAAGCGTACTCACCGATCGTGACGCCGCAAACGATCGTTGAGTTCGCGCCCAGCGAAGCGCCGCGTTTCACCAGCGTTCGCTGATATGCCGATTTTCGGTTCACATGACTACGGGGCGTCATCACATTGGTGAAGACCATAGACGGGCCGCAAAATACGTCATCCTCGAGCTCGACGCCGGTGTACAGCGAAACGTTGTTTTGAATCTTCACGTTGTCGCCAATCCGCACGCCGCTGGCTACGTTGACGTTCTGGCCCAGAACGCATTTGCGCCCAATGCTGGAATTCGCCATGACGTGCGAAAAATGCCAGATCTTGGTTCCTTCTCCGATTTCGCACGGTTCGTCCACCACCGCCGTCGGATCTGAAAAATATCGCCGCTCGATTTTCTTTTCGAACGACACCGGTTGGCCATGATTGCGAATCGACTGGCCGGCGGCGTGGAGCACCTCCAAGACCTGCAAACCATTTCTGCCATCGGTACGAGGTGTTTTTCTGTCGCGTACACATTCCAGAAAGTGAAGACACTCGGTGCGCAGCGGTTCTTCCTTCCCGAGGACGACAACCTCACCTTCGGCCCTTCGCGCGATTGGCACGCGATTAACCCAGTCAATGCGATGAGGATAAAGAACCAGCTTCGTTTCGTTCTGGGTGTCGTCGAACACGGCCATCTTGCGATCCCCTACGATGACCAGCTTTTGTTCCTTGAACGGGTGTAGCCAGCTCACGAAGATGTGCGCGCTCACTCCGCTGGCAAAGCTGAGCACTGTCAGTGTGACGTCGGCGATCGAATGGTTCAGGTAGCTGGCGCCCTGAGCGGACACGCGAGTGGGCTTTTCGTCAAGGAGATGAAGGATCGCAGAAATATCATGCGGAGCAAAGCTCCACAAGATATCTTCTTCCGTGCGAAGCTTTCCAAGGTTCAGCCGGGATGAACTGATGTACTCGACTCTTCCAAGTTCGCCCGTTTGCAACAAGCGCCGCAATTCCACGACGGCGGGATGATAGTGCAGGATGTGCCCGACCATTAGAATCCGCGCGTGTTTTTGCGCAAGTGCCACGAGCTGTTCGCCTTCGTCTGTGCGCAACGCCAGCGGCTTTTCGACAAAAACATCTTTTCCCGCCAGGAGGGCTCGTTTCGCAAGATCGAAGTGCTCAACCGCAGGAGCCGCGATTGCAACGGCTTGGATCTGCGGCATGGCGAGCAAATCATCAAAACGATCGGTGGCCGCTACCGAATACGTCTGCCGCATTTCTTCCCGACGTGCCACGTCCACATCGCAAATCGCTTCCAGGCTGCCCAATTCGTGGAAATTGCGGACTAAATTTCTGCCCCAGTAACCGCAACCTACTACGCCCACACGCGGAATCTGCCCATTCATTATCGGGTCCCCTTGATTTGCCATCTCGTACACGCATCATTCGGCCGCCATGGTTGATGGCGACCGCGCTAGTTCTTTGTCAGATAGAAATCGGTGATTGCCTGCACGACTGATTCCTGTTGCGACTGCGTTAATTCGGGATATACCGGGAGAGCAAGAACTTCGTGGCTCGCCAGTTCCGCCTGCGGAAAATCGCCCGCTTGGTAGCCCCGATAGGAAAAGGCCGGCTGCAAATGAAGCGGCAACGGGTAGTAAATTTCCGTGGGGATGCCTCTTGCTCCCAGAAATTCGCGAAGTTCGTCGCGCTTGCTGCAGCGGATTGAAAATTGGTTGTAAACATGTTCGAAGTTGGCGGACGGAGCATTCGGAACGCGCACACACTCGCCGAGCGCACTTTTCGCGAATAACTCGCGATAGTTCTCGGCTCGCTGCTGTCTGCCGCGCGTCCAATTTTGCAGATGGCGGAGCTTTACGCGCAGAATGGCAGCCTGCAGACTGTCCAATCGGCTGTTGGCGCCCAGAATTTCGTGATGATATTTTTTCTTGCTGCCGTGAACCCTCAGGAGACGCAAGCGATCTGCAAGTTCGGGGTCCTCGGTGGTGATCAAACCACCATCGCCGGCCCCGCCCAGATTCTTGGAAGGAAAGAAACTCAAGCAGCCAAATGTACCGATGGTGGCGGCGAAGCGGTCGTGATAGCGCGCCATGATTGCCTGTGCGGCATCCTCAATAACTGCCAGATTTCTTGATCTTGCCAGATTCATAATCGGATCGAGGTCAGCCGCAAGTCCGAACAGATGAACCGGCATGATCGCTCGCGTTCTCGGCGTAATCGCCGCCTCGATCTTTTCCGGAGCAATGTTGAAAGTCTCGGCGTCGATATCCACAAACACAGGCTTCGCGCCGAGCCGGGCGATGGCGCCGCCCGTTGCAACAAAAGTAAACGGCGAGGTGATGACTTCGTCGTTCTGGCCGATCCCGATCGCCATCATCGCCAGTAGCAACGCATCGGACCCGGATGCGCACGCCACCGCATGCTTCGCGCCAAGCAAAGCGGCGGTCTCCTCCTCGAACAGTCGCACTTCTTTTCCCAGGATGAACTGCTGACTTTCCATCACCTCTGTTATGGCTTGCATCACTTCGTCCCGGATGCCTGCGAACTGGGCCTTTAAGTCCAAAAAATCAAACGCGTGCGGAACCGGAGTTTGAGCGCCCGGACGTGCAGCGGCGTGCGCATCGGATTTCGCGGGAATCGACGTTGCAGAAGAAAGCATTCGAAAGTCTCCGTCAGGGTGATTTTACTGGTCTGCAAGCAAGCGGCTAGATCAGGGGCTGACGCCAGCGGCGCGATATCCCAATCCATAGATCGCGACGCCCTGCGCCGCGGCCATGGCGAGTTCGAACAGCACCTTCCCCGTGCGTTTCGCGCCGCTTTCCGGAATGTAAAGAATGTCATTCGGCGCAAGCAGCATGTCCGCGCTTTTTCCCGATAACATTTGGGAAATATCCACCACCATTTCGTGACGAGCGCTGTCGCTGGTGGATTGTCGAATGATCAAAGCGCGGTTCGTTGCGGCTACTCGCGTGGATCCTTGGGCCATGGCCAGGGCCTGGATCACGGAGATTCCCGCACTTGGATCGGGCATCGGGAAGCCGCCCGGCTTTACCACCGCGCCGACGACGTACACGACCTCCGCCGCCGATACGCTGATTACGTCTCCGTTTTGTACTTCCGCGTTCGCGGAGAGATCCTGGCCTTTGACGAGCCGGTTCATGTCAATAATCTGGACCGACCCAACACTGGTGCCGGTAGCTTCGGCGCTGGCGGGGCCGCGGATGATCGTCACCGTGTTTCCTGCACCCGGCAGCGCGCCGCCTGCTGCGGAAAGTGCATCAAGCACAGTGGTGCGTTTCGCGATGGGGTACACGGCCGGCTTTGCTACCGCGCCCAGAACCGTCACGGTGCGCCCACGATACTCCTCGACGAATACAGTCACTTTGGGGTCGCGCAATTGTTTCGCATCAATCAGCGACTGCCGAATCGTCTGCGACAGTTCGATCGGAGTCAGTCCGTCGGCTTGTACGGGCGAGGAAACTCCCGCAATTTGAATTACGCCAGAATCGGTGACGCGGAACCTGCCGCCGAATTCCGGCGCATCAGCAATAGTCACAGACACCACATCCCCGGGTCCGATCTTGTAGTCCTCGGTTGGAATGACGGACGAAGCCGCAGGCTTCGCAGTTGCTTGTTGGTCCTGCGGGGGCGTCGCCTGAGAGCCGCTTTGTGCCGACGCGCTTCCGCAAAAGGTGAGACTCGAGGCAACAATCCACGTGCATAGGTTCCGAAAGACCATTGTTCCGGCACTGCTTCTGGTAAAGCTCATAGCACGTAACCTGTTCTACCGAGAGTGAAATTCTCAAACACTGAAAGTGGCGACCGTAGCGCCGCGTGACGGGCCCCTAGGCGTGAGCGCCTTTTGACTTTTCGGATTGCGAAGACACGGTGGTGGACGCAAGAGCCGTCTGCCCGTAGCGATAATAGTGATCTTCGCTATTTCTTTTGCTGTAGCCGTAGTTGTAGTAGTGATAATCGGCGGAACCCAAATCAATGTCGTTGAGCACGACACCGGCGATGGGAGCGCGCACCTCATCCAGAATCTGAACGCAGCGCGTGAGGGAGCGTCGCGTTGTGAGTCCGTAGCGCGCCACCAGAACCACCACATCCGCAAGGGACGACAGCACGCGCGCGTCGGAAAAATGGATCACGGGTGGAGAATCGATCACCACGCAATCGAATTTGTCGCGAAGCGCGATCATTACGGCTTGCATTTGCTCCGAAGCAATCAGATCCGCCGGGTTGGGAGGCAGAGCACCAACGGGAAGGATCGAAAGATTCGGGAAATCCGGGACGCGGACTAACGCATCATCGAGAGGGAGGGTGCCGGCCAGCACGTGGCTCAATCCTGCCTTGGCGCGAAGCTGAATCGCGTCTGCCACCATTGCTTCGCGCATATCGCCGTCAATCAAACACGTCCTCGCGGTGCGCGACAACACGATGGCCAGGTTCATCGCCACGGTTGTCTTTCCTTCTCCTGCCAGCGGTGAAGTGACCAGCACTACCCGGGGCGGCGCGCCTGGTCTGGAAAGCATCAGTCCTGTGCGAAGGTCCCGGATGGCCTCAGCCTCTGCGGTGTAGGTGCCGGTTGCAAGAATCGGCGGCAGAGGTCCTTTGTCGGTCTCGAAACCTCCGAGCTTCAAAGATTGTGGCGGCGTGGTTCCGCGAGGAACCCCGACGATGCGGTTTAGGCGAATGCTCGGAATCATCGCAAGCGACGCGAGACCCACGCATTCCTTGATGTCATCCGGAGTGCGGATTGTGTTGATGAAGCTCTCACGCACGAAGGCCAGGACCAGGCCCAGCAAGCAGCTGAGCATCGCGCCGATGGCAATAATGAGCTTGCGGTTCGGACTGGTCGCTCGGCGAAGCTCCGGCGCCAAATCAACGATGTGAATGTTACTGGAGCCCAGGCCCGCGTAAATTCCGGCTTCTTTCAGGCGCGATTGGAGTGTGTTGTAGAGTTCTGCGCTGGAGGCAGCCTCGTTGCGCAAAACGCGGTACTCAACCAGGTGCGAACTCGCGTCGCCCATTCGCTCCTTGAGCTTGTTTGTGGCGTCGAGGGCCATCTCTTCGCGGGCGCGGGATGCCGCAAAGCTAGTGCGCACGCGATTGATGACGCGGGCGCGTTCCGCTTCGACTTGTGCCGCAAGTTCATTCGATTGGTCTTCCAGTTTCTTGACGTTCGAGTTCTCGTCGCCGTAAATGGCGCGTGCTTGGGCCAGCGCCGCGCGCGAATCAGCATAGTGGGTCATCAAATTCTGATACAGAGCGTCGTCGCGAACTGCTGGAATGGATTCTGACTGGCCCAGATCAATCATGCGGACGTACGCTTCCGCTTCAATGCGGTTTGCTTGCGCATCGCTGTAGGCGCGGTTCACGTCTCCCATCAGCTGCGTCAACGGCGCATCAGGATCTTCCGCTTCCACAAAACCATGCTTCTTCTGATAGTCGGAAACTGCCTGGTTTGCTTCCTGGACTTTTTCTCGCAGGTCGTTCAGTTGCGTTGAAAGCCACTCCGAAGCGCGCATCGTCGTGGTGTAGCGATTGCGATAGTTTTGATCGATGAACTTCGTCACAAGAGTGTTAGTCACCAGTTGTGCGAGTTGAGGATCGTGGTTTGAATAGCTGACCTCAACCAGGCGGCTATTTCGGACCGGGCTCACCGAGAGCTGATTGCGAAAGACACCGAGCGCGATCGATTCGAGTGGCGTGCGGTCGGCCAGATTGAGCTGGTCTTGCAAGTAGGCGCCATCGTTTGCGGAGCGACTCGTGCTTTGCGCCGGCGAATCTTGCGCTCCCCCGTACTTTGCCAGATCCTTCTTGCTTACGAATTCAGGATTGCGGTCGAGATGCAGCGTACGAATTACACTAACTGCCAGAGCATCGCTCTGCAGAATTTGCGCTTGCGTTTCAAGATACTCGCCATTGTCCGGCTGATTCGACTGTTCGATTTCCGGCAGGGTCTTCATGCCGCTACTGAGCGGATCGATTTCCAACTGCGCGACGGGCTGATACGTATCGCGAATCAAAAATGCGCCGGCTGCGATCGCAAGTGTCATCACCGCCGCAAAGACCAGTGTGAATCGCCGGTTCTTGCGAAGTATGCGTGCAGCTTGCTCCCAAGTGAAAAGCACATCGGACGGGCCCGGTTGAACAGGGACAAGCGTGGACCACTGCGCCAGTTTTGTCGGGTCGTCTTGCGGAGCACCAAGGTTGTGATTTGTTTTCATTCTTTGTGTGTCTTCGCGCAGTTGCTAAATGCGGGCGGCCTGCTGCCACCGCCGCTAGGCGATCTGCTGCGCTGCGCTCAAAGAGACTGTCGAGACGGGTCTGACGCCTAAGCGCTCCAGGACCGAAAAGTCCACTTCGACTGCCACTGCCTTCTGCAATAGTTCAACGGAAACGACCACCCGGTAGCGGTTCTTTACCTTGACCAAAATCCCTTCGGCACCCTCTAGCGGTCCAACGCGCACGCGAACCCTGTCGCCACACTTCAGGTACGGATGAGGCGCGATCCGCGAGCGGTCTGTCGTGACCTTGCGCACCATCTCAAGATCGCAATCGGGAATCGATGTGGCTCGGCCCGCATTTCCCACTAGTCCAAATACGCCGGGCGTGCGCAGTATCTCGAGCTTGCGTTCGAGATCGGTGCGCAGAAAAACGTAACAAGGGAAAAGGGGCAGGGTGACCGTCTGCGTGCGATCCTTCCAATGGTGCGCCGCAGAGTAAACAGGGCAGAAAACCTCGAAGCCCTTGTTCGTGAAAGAATCTGCAACCCTTTTCTCATGTTGATGCTTGGTGTAGGCGGCGTACCAATCACCTAATCCTGACTGTGCAGCAGGAACTGCGTCCGTATTGCAGCTTTCCATACAGCTCCGCCCTCTGGCTTACAGGCTAGTTCCCGTAAGTCTGCCAAGAGTTGTTGACTCAGCATCTCTTGGTTCAATGATTTGGGTCTAAATCTGTACGCTGCGTGCTCTAAAGCCTTGCGTCCACAAACTCAGCCCAGCGCTTGCGCCGTTCGCTGCGAAGTCCGCAGCCGTCCAAGGCGCTTTGACTTCTTCCTGAACTGTGAAGGGTCGGGCTGGCGCGACGATCGGCTTGCAAAGAGCAGCTACCGATAAGACGCATGTTGTGGATACGCGTTGCTTGTTAGCGCGAGATGAAAGGACCGTGAAAACTAAGTGTCGCGGAACTCATAGCGTTCACACGGCGTTGTTAATTCTGCGCAAATCGACTTGTCCTTGGAAAATACACACGTCTGACGGGCGAAACACAGCCACGATCAAGCAAATGTTCTCGCCAAACAGCGAACAGATTTTCCACATCCCGAGTCGAATTTCATCAATTTGTCATAATGCGCTAACAGAAAGGCCGTGATTTTGGCCTTACGCTGCAGGACCTCACTCATCGCTAAGGAGCATTCCCACTGTCGGACGCCATCACGCTGATCCCAGCCCGCGATTTCGCGCGCGGTTTGCAGATACCGCGCCGAAGGGTGGCGCAAGTGTGGGCCGCAATCGCGATGATCGCGCTGGTTTGCGCCTCGGTATTAATGCCTCCGATTCGCTTCAGCGATAACTTTCCCTACGTAAGGGCTGAACAGCTACTGCTTGCGACTGTTTTCGTCGGATACGCTTGGTTCGCGCTGGCTGGATACGCGCGCAAAATCCATTGCAACGGAATGTTTGTTATTGGAAGCTTGTACGCGTTCTGCGTGGCGTTGTCCACTTGGTACGGCGCGGACATGCTTCATCATCAGGTGATTTTTCGCGACTTCTACGAAATTCCCAAGGTTCTTTTTCCCGTCCTTTTCTTCACGGTCGCATACGAAGCCGAGCTGCAGGAAGAATCCCTGCGAATGCTGCTGAAGTGTTTCGGTGTGGCTATTTTCCTGGTGTGTGTTTATGCGTGGAGCCAATTCGACGGCTTAGCGTTCACTTACCGGCTGAATGGCTTCTATTCCGGCGGGGAACACATTGACTTACTGCTTACCAATGTTGGCCGCGTGTATTCGACCATGGCCAATCCGAATGTGCTCGGCCAACTCATGAGTTGGTGCCTAGTCGCGTTTACGATGGCCGCTCTGGCGGGCGTGGGCAATCGCATCTGGAATATTGTTTTGGCCTTCGCGTGTTTGGTTACGTTGGCGATGACGGCTTCGCGCTACGGCCTGATTACCGCGTCCTTGGGAATACTGTTAATCTTCGCATTTCCCTCCCGGTCTGGGCGCCGGCGCTCCGCTCAATTGGTACTCCTCCTGCTCCTATTGCCGGTGTTCGCACTGACGTTTAGAGCCGTCGCCACGGTCAACCGCAGCGGCATTCAACGCATCCAGACTTTGCAGGACCCGCTGCATACGGATTCCCTCCAAGGCCGTCTTGATGTGCGGTGGGTTGACGCCGCCAAGGACATCGCGCGCTCGCCTTGGATTGGAAACGGATCGGCCAAGGAATTTTTCGGCGACATCATCACCGACTCGGAATACCTGGATATGCTGAAGCAGTTTGGCATAGTGGGATTTTCGGTGTACCTGGCCTATTACATCTTTCCACTCTATCTGCTGGGGAAGGGGCTAACGGCCACAAGGCGAGTCAATTCTTCAATCGAAGAACGGTTGCCCGCAACATTGCTGACCCTGCGATTGAGTTTTGTCATGATCATCCTGGCGCTGGCCATGAGCATTGGCGAGTCAACGTTTACGAACTTGCTGCTGCAAGGTTTTCTCTGGATGTGGATGGGGCTCGGTGCGCGCTCCGCACGAACCCTGCGTGACGTGTCTCGGCGAGTTGTTGCCCCTGCTCCGGCCCGCAGGGTCTTGGCGGTATGAGTGTAATGATTTGTGGCAAGAGGCCTGTTAGAGGAGTTGGGCGACTTCGCTAAATATAAACCCATGTCCAACCAATTCAAGAAACTTCTCGCCAGACTCGGCGGACACTTGTCCGACCGGACGATTCACAACCTCAATGCCACGGTGAATTACCTGGAAGCGGGCCGCTGGATTCGTAAAAATGGATTTCGCCCCGAGCGCTTTTTCGACCGCAAGGAACAGTTCTGGGACCTCATTGGGAAAGAAGTAGGTGATCGCAAGGTCCTCTATATGGAATTCGGCGTCTGGCGCGGCAACACCACCCGCTACGTGGCGACGAAACTGCGCCATCCCGACGCCATGCTGCACGGATTCGATAGTTTCCAAGGGCTGCCCGAAAAGTGGAATCTCCAGGCCGACACTGGCTGCTTCTCAACGGGGGGAGAAATTCCACGCATCGACGATGCCCGAGTCGAGTTCCACAAGGGCTGGTTTCAGGAAACGCTTCCGCAGTTCAGGGTTCCTGCTCACGAGCGCGTGGTCGTCAACCTGGACGCGGATTTATATTCTTCGACGATCTATGTTCTGAATCAATTGCGCGAAGTACTTGTGCCTGGCGCCTATCTTTTTTTCGATGAGTTCTCCGACCGGCAACACGAACTGCGCGCGTTCGATGAATTTCTGACGAGCACTGCGATGAAGTTTCGGCTTCTGGCCGCCACCGCTTCATTCGAAAAAGTCCTGTTCCTTCGCGAAGACGACAATCTCGCTCCGGTTTCGGAATGAATTCCGGGAAGAACACCCCGATGCTGTGGGCCGTTGCTACCGCAACGCTGTTGGTCTTGGCGCTCGCTGTTCTCTCAATCGAGATCGCGCCGCCGGTGGCGATTCTTTACAGCGTGGCTACATTCATGCTTTTCGTCCTTCCCGGGATCCTCATCGGGCCCATGTTTTTTGGAAGGAGCTCGGCTTGGCAGCCTGAGCGAATAATCTTCGGCGCGCTATTTGGGATCGCAGCCAGCAGTTACGTAGCGATCGTTGTGGGCATCCTGTACGGATGGGTCCCAAAGGTAATCGTCATTGCGATCTTAGCGGTGTGTTGTGCGTGTGCAGCCGTCGGCCGTGTATTTCGTGACCGCCCGCTCTTGCCAGCTCCTCGAAGGTGGACCGCAACGGATTACACAATTCTGTCGGGAATGTGTCTCGCGCTGGTGCTGTTCGTTGCTTCCCCTTATTTGCACGTCGGCAAACTGACTACCCAGGGCTATGCGTATACCTGGCTTTTCGGGCTCGACTTTCTGTGGCGGTCCGACGCCATTTCCGCAATGACTGTTCATCTGCCGCCCGATCTATTGTGGATGACCGGAAATCCCGTACGAATGTATCTGGTGGGATACGCGATGCCCGCCTTCACCTACGCCGCTGGCGGAAAGCTGTTACCCCTGCATTCGATCTTGCTGTTAGTGACGCTTGGCCAAGCGCTTCTTATGCTTGGGTGTCTTTACGCCTTCCTGCGCACTTTGTTTTCAGACGCTCGCGTGCTGGCCTCCAGCGGGTTTCTGATATTGCTCACTTACAGCTATTACTGGATGTATGCCTTAGTAAAGCGCTTCGTGGCCACGCCCGGTGTAAGAGCTGGCTTGCTGATCGACCCCAGGTTTTGGAACTACGACAGTGTCTCGCATCTTTTTCAGCGGTCTTTCTTGGTTGAACCGCAAGCCGCTCTTGCAACTTCGCTTCTGCTCGTGATGCTTGCGATGCTCGCACTCATTCGCTACCGCTTGCAGAGTATCGCGCTGGGATTATTCTTCGGCCTCTTGCTGGGGATTTCCTTCGGGACCGATGCGATGCAAGGCCTAATTATGGTTGCGTGGTTTGGTCTTCTCTATCTCGCTCGATTCATTCGGGCCAAGGGACAATTGCAAGATGAATACCTTCCGTTTGCTGCGGCGGTGGTGTCGTGTGCCGCGATTTCCGGGAGCTTTTTCTTGCTGGGGATGTACCAGGCTTCCACATCCCACCTGGTAAAGCTTCACTTCAATTCATGGATCGCGGTGTTCGGCGTTGCTTTTTTTCCCGTCGAATTCGGGCCGCTGATTTTTCTGGGAATATGGGGCCTGGTTCGCTGGTGGCGCCGGAATCGCGGCGAATTCGCGTGGCCATTGCTGCTTTTGGCCGCTATCGTCTTGCTGCAAGTCGCATTCGTAAGCGAACCTCCCGTGCCGACCACGCGGATGGCGGACCGGCTCCTGCCGATAGCTCTGCTAGTATTTGCCGCCTACCTCTTTCGCGATCTATGGTCGGCGCGCCTGGGGGGCTCTAACCGCTTCTTGGCGGCCGGCATCGTCCTGGCCGCCTTGCCCACGTTCTTTACGGATATTTATTTCACTTCAAATCTTCAGGACCCCTACACCACGCGCTACGTTCGAACGGAAGATCAGCAAGCCTGCGACTGGATTCGCAAGAACTTGCCGGAGACCGCTGTCATCCAGGGCGAAACCCAGTACTATGTGGGTGCCGACCACGGTGAATACCTTAATCTGATCGCCAGTTTTTCCGGCAGGCCCCAGGTGCTGGGTTGGAATACCGGCGCTGCCGTGCTCGTGGCCGACGGCTGGCAAATCTGCGAGCTACGCATCCCCGATATTCAAGCGATGCTCGACGCCACCGACTCTTCCCAACTGGTCAGGATCCTGCAGAAATACTCGATTGATTACATCTATGTAGGCCCTTTCGAGCAAGAGCGGCACAAGACGCTACTGGGGGTCGTTCAGGGGGCTCAAGATCAATTCCACGAAGTGTACTCGCAGAATCAAGTCCACATTTTCAGGTACCTTGCCGCGAGAGTTGACAGCGCTCACGTCACCGATGTGTCGGCGATGGGCAAGCAGCCCTGATCCTCGAATCATTTCAGAACAAAGACCTGCGTGGTTGAAGCGCTGCTCAAGGGTGGATGCGAAGCCAAGACCCTGCCGTGCGGGCAACGCCGCTCATTGTGGCCGTCTAACCATGAACCGTAGGCGAGAGGATCGTCTACCTGCGCAGACGCGCGCTAACTTGATGCGGTGGCGGACTTTGCGTATGGTGCGGCAGCGCGCCGAATGTGCTCGCCACCAAACGCGGCCATGATCTCCGCGTCAAATTCGCTCTTGTTTGCCGGCGTGCCGGACTGACGCAGAAAACCGAGATTGCTGAAGCGAATGTTCTTGTAGTTGTCGATCGCGCTGGAATCAAAGGCTGCTTTGATTTCGCGTACGCCGTCCTCCAAGTGATACCGGCAACGAAATCCCAAGCGCTTCTCGATTTTGTCGAAGTTCACGCGATAATTCCGCTTGTCTGCGTTCTCGACCCTTTCGATGCGCGTACCGGGGAACACACGCCGAATGACCTCACCGACGTCCGTGAGGGTGTGGTTCAAGCTGTTATCGCCCACGTTGAATGTCTGACGGCTAACTAGGCGCAACGGAGCGTTTAGAAGCAGGATAATGGCCTCGGACAAATCTTTTACGTGAACAAACGGCCGCCACTGCTCGCCGTTATAAATCGTGATCACGCCGTCCTGCCACGCCTTCGCCGAAAGCAGATTCACCACCAAGTCGAAGCGGGGCCGGTTCGAGAGCCCAAAGACAGTCGCGAACCGCAGTAAAACAGGGTGAAAGTCATCGCTGGCGGCCTCCAGCAGCGCCTGCTCGGCCGCTACCTTTAACTGCCCGTATAGCGATACCGGCTCGACCTTCGAGTTTTCGTCCATGACCTCATCGGTCGCGCCATAAACACTGCAACTGGAAGCGAACAAGAACCTTTCGACGCCGTGTCCTTTCGCAACTTCAACGATCATGCGGGTTGCGGCGTAGTTGATTTCGATCGTCGCCTTGTGATCGATTTCGCAGGCGGGATCCCCCACGATCGCGGCAAGATGAACGATGCTGGAAACGCCGCTCACCGCCTTTACAACGTCCTGGATGTTGCGACAGTCGCCGTTCAGGTACTCGACGCGGGGGTTCCGCAAGAGGTCCCGGATAGGATCCAATCCGTAAACGGCATTATCCAGCACACGAACGCTTTTGCCCTCTTCGAGCAAGCGTCTGATCAGCCAGCATCCCACGTAACCTGCTCCACCGATGACTAGCACTGGCCCCTGGCTGGCCGTCTTTGCCCGGTCCTTTTGGTCCGCTCTTTCGTCGCCGAGCAGCAATTCCTTGCCCACACGAACTCCGACCAGGCCGAGTAGCGCGAAAAGCCCGAAAGTTAACGCCACGCTTCGCCCAACCGGGTTCGCCTGCTGTATGAATAGAAAGTTCGCGGTAATAAAGACGGCAAGGGACAACATTAGGACGACTGTGAATTTCTTCAGCTTCGCTTTCGCGGCCAGCGGCCGAACGTAAGTATAAAACCCGTTCATGTAGAACACGAGCGGGAAGAGAGGCGACAAAATCAAAAACCGCGAGAGATAGTAGCGACGGAAGGCGTCTGCCAGATCATCGGCGCTCGGCCACGCTTGCCCGTGCGTCTGATAGCTAACCGAAATGGCAAACGCTACCAGCATCGCGCAATGAATAATAAGGAAGTCCGTTACGACTCGGGGAGCGATGCCCTGCCACTTGGCGGTCTTCGGTTGATCCGTCATGGAACCTTTGCCCAGAAAGCGGTACATCCAACGAAATTCAGAAGCAATCCGCGCAGGAACACGCGATAAGGTGAAGGCTGCCTTGTTCTATGAAAGAACGAAGATACGGGGAGTTTGTTAGGTTTAGATGACACCGCGATGAAATCTAATAGAATCGATAGATCTCACTGATTGAGGGAAAGTATGGCGCGGGAATTATCGATGACTCGGTTTACGCTCCCGGGCGCCTTTGGCCAGCCTCTTGATGGCCGAGCTCGCGGGAGATCGACCGAAAGGAGGCATCTATAGATCAAAGCTGAAAAAGGAATCCGCGATATCCCACTGCTTCGGATTCAGGAAAGCGTCTTCGCTGGTATAAAACAGGAGCCTTCGGTTTCTTGGAACGCGCAGGAAGCCCAACTCACCCATCGACTTCAAGATTACAGACTGCTGTTGGTCTAGGTAGAGCGACCAACGAACTCCTAATGCCTTTTCACGCTTCGCTTCTTTGATCAAAGCCGCCATAAAGGGAATCGGATCGCTGCTTTCTTCCAGGTGCCACTGGCAAACTCGAAGATATCGTTCGTTAGACCCGTGCTTGGCAATGACGTATTGATGCGCATCGTCCTCGCTTACGATTGTTGTGTACTCCGTGTCCGGGTACCGCCAGGACAAAGAATCCTTATCTTCAAAAAAAGCCGTTCGGTCTGTTTTCGGATGAACACATACGGACGCAACCGAAGCAATTTTGACGCCACGTGATTTGAGCGGAATCATTCGCGCAATGGACTGCGGCACTTGTTGAGCTATGCCAGCCAAAAAGAGTGCGATTCGTTGCTTCGCAGTCAAGTTTGGCGTGCGACGCGCCGCCTGCCAAGGCCGTAAGATCAAGAGGCATTCCGTGAGCCCGAAATCCGCCGGGCGGCAGCCCACGATCTCGTGGAATGGCTGGATTTGCTCGCTGGCGGAGACAATGAGCGGCCCCCAACCCTGTTCGCTGCACTTGCGATACAACAGATCCAGCAGCAAAAGGCCGCATGGCATGAAAGAATTTTCGATCCCGCGCACTTTTTCGCGCCGGAAATCTTCATGCACAAAAAAATATTCCGTTCTTGCGGCGCAGATTTGCTTTCCATGGTAGAGAACGCGCAAGGGTATCAGGCAGAAATGACCGACGATCCTGGACTCATCGGTTTCCAGTACGGCGTGCCACGCCGGTCCATCGGGCGAGTCCCGCACCCAGCGCCGAAATTCAGTGGCGGCGATGGCCGAGTCGGTCAACCGATTAAACTCTCGCAGGATGCTCTCTTCTTCGGCGCCTTGCAGAGGCCCGCGAACGATCCGTAGATTAAGCATCCAGCCGAACGTCCTGCAGCAATCCTGCGTCTTGATAGCGCCGCAAGCTGTGCGCTAGAAATTGATCGGCGCTCACCCAGGATTCCCGGTTGGTTTTCTGGTTCCTGACGTGATCCCAGAAGATCTGGTTGATTTCCTCTGGTACCTGAATCGGCTCGATCGGATTGTGCCAGTCGGCTGCAATTCCTCCCCAACCCCACTTGCGGCTCTCGGCAAGAATTTCCTCGGCAATCCCGTGGGCGTTCTCGCCGGAGAGTCTGGCGGCCGACTCTACGTTGCCATCCATAAGAACCAGAGGAATCTCGAGGAAGGGATAGGGTTTCTCGTTCTTGAAGTCGTAAGGAGGAAATGCAAAACAAGCGCCGTTGCGGAAACCAGCAACTTCGGCGAAGCCTAAGGTCGAATCGTAAACGAGTCCGACGTTTTCGATAGTGTCGAAAAAGCTTTGGTGATCTCCGAATCGCAGCCAATGCTGTCGCCCACCTAACGGCTTTGTCCCCACACTGTCTTGCATGGCTGTCAGTTCCTGCAGCAGACTCGATTTCTCGATGATGCTCTGGTACGAACCGTGCAGCCCGATAGAAAAACCGTGTTCTGCGCAGGACTTCAGATCCGGGGCTAGATCGTTCAATTCATAATTCGGGTCGCGCCGGTGATCCCTGTTCGACACCGCGAAGATCGTTGACCGAAAATCGTATTCCCGGCTTGCCTGCAGAAGGGGACCGAGATACTCGCCCACCTTTTTAGCCGCAAGAACCCGAAACAGTTGCAGAGCGTTCCAGCTAAAGAATGGCCAGCTGTGGTATGGCCGGCAAGCGATCACGAGATTTTTCAGCAAGCGAGTGAGCGCCGATAATTTCGAAGTGAAGTAGAAATCCACATCGTGCGAGCAAACCACCAGGTGCGCGGCATTCGGCGCAGGAGAAGCCGGCTTCGGCAGTGACTCGCCCCCGCCCGGATTTATGATTTCGTTCCGCAGCCAAGCCATCAAGAGCATGGCATGCGGCTTACGCGGTGATACACGCTGTTGCGCGAAAACAGTATTAGCGTACGGGATGCGGCCGATCGCGTCTCTCTGGGTGATGCGCCGCTCATGACTGCAGGAAAGCCATTCGAAGATTTCCCCCAGCCAATCGGGATTCTTAGTTTCGCGATCCACGCCGAAAAACAAATGAAAGTTCTCTCCGGCATATTCGCGTCCCATCAATTCCAATTCGCTAGGCTGCGGCAGGTTCGCATGGTAACGCGCCGGTACCCACATTCCCTGAAACTCCGCCCAGGCAGGACGCTTCTCGCCGTAGAAAATGCGAACAGCTGTGGATTCGACGTCTTCCGCGACTCGATGTCCGTAAATCGCGGCGAACACGCGAAGCGCGTACAAAATTCGCGGCCGAGTCGCGGCGCACACTTCCTCGCCAAATTGCAATTGCAGCGCAACGGGCACCTTAGCAAGCGGGACGGCTTCGTGCGCTAGTTGTTCAGTCCGTGGTGAAATCAAGAGACGCCTTCGCAGGACGGATGCAGAGCCGTTCGCCGATTCGCGCCGCGCCGTTGCCGGAACGCCTTGGGTCACAATAACTTACAGCGTCGCTGTCGCGCGCGGCCTGACTTCGGTCCGTGTCTTGACAGTTTTATCTCTGATTTGTTAGCGCTGGATGACATCGGCGTGAAACCTGCGGCAAGCAGAAATGGCCGACTCCTCGCACGGGCGTGCCATCTGCCGGCTTTCACACCTCACTCGCTCTCGATTGCGAATTCAGCCCAGGCATGTTGGCTCCGCCAAACAGTGAGAGAAGCACGATGAATCCTCGAGCCGCAAGGCAGAGTCTTGCGACCACTTTGCCCCACGATCATCTAAGATTGTGAATCCAGCCTGAGTACCTTAGAACAGCGACTTGTGTCATCCTGCTTCTTTAAATGGCTGAGCAATCCAACATTCTTTTCGGCTTATAACTGGGATCGAACATGGCGAAACCAATCTTGCTAAGCGTTGACGACGACCCCGATGTGCTGCGCGCCATCGAGCGTGACCTGCGCACGAAATACGGGGCTGAATTCCGCGTCATCGGGAGTGATTCGCCCGAGGCGGCGCTCACGCTACTGAAGCAGCTAAAATTGCGTAATGACAGTGTGGCATTACTGCTTGCCGATCAACGCATGCCGCACATGGACGGCGTGGCCTTTCTGCAGGAAGCAATGCACATCTTCCCTGAAGCCAAGCGGGCGCTGCTCACCGCCTATGCCGATACCAATGCGGCGATCGGCGCCATCAACGCAGCCAGCATCAATTACTTCTTCTTGAAGCCGTGGGACCCGCCGACCGAGCACCTCTACCCGCAATTGGATGATCTGTTTGACGATTGGCGGGCTTCGTACCGGCCGAAATTCGAAGGCATCCGGGTGCTGGGAACTCGCTGGTCGCCCAAGTCATATGAGCTGCGAGATTTTCTGGCGCGGAATCGCGTGCCCTACCAGTGGATTGATGTCGAACTCTCCGCGAGTGATCCGGAGACGAAGCGTCTGCTGGAAGTGCTGGGACCGGAAGCCTCCAGTCTCCCCGTTGTACTTTTTCCGGACGGCTCAAAGCTTTTGGATAGCGTTCCGTCAGAGGTTGCGCAAAAAGTTGGTCTAAAAACTCGAGCGCAAACGAACTTTTATGATTTGGCAATCGTGGGCGGAGGGCCCGCGGGTCTGGCTGCGGCCGTATACGGCGCGTCGGAAGGACTTCACACAGTAATGATCGAACGCGAAGCTCCCGGTGGACAGGCCGGAATGAGTTCGCGCATCGAAAATTATCTGGGATTTCCGATGGGGCTTAGTGGTGGTGATCTCGCGCGTCGCGCCGTGGTGCAAGCGCAGCGGTTTGGCGTGGAAATTCTGGCGCCGCAGGAAGCGCTTGCGGTACGCGTCGAGGGGCCGTATCGCATGATTAAAATGGCCGATGGCAACGAAATCTCGTGCCACGCGCTGATGATTGCCACGGGCGTGCAGTGGCGGCGTCTGGAAGCTCCCGGAATCGACCGGCTGCAAGGCGCGGGCGTGTACTACGGCGGCGGCTCGACGGAAGCGTTGTCTTGTAAGGGCGAAATTGTTTACGTGATCGGCGGCGCGAATTCAGCAGGGCAAGCGGCGATGAACTTCGCCAAGTACGCCGAGCGCGTCGTGATCGTCGTGCGCGGCAAATCTCTTTCGAGCACGATGTCGCAATACCTGATTGACCAAATCAAGGAGCGGCCCAACGTGCAGTTATGGGCGAACGCCAGCGTCTCCGAAGTGCACGGCGAGGTTCATCTGGAAGAAATTTCGTTTCTCTGTTCGGACACGAACCAGATTGAGCGTGTTCCGGCCAGCGCCATGTTCATTTTCATCGGCGCGCAGCCGCGAACGGACTGGCTGGCGGGTCTTGTCGAACGCGACGAGCACGGATTCATCTTGACGGGTCCCGACCTGCTTCGCGACGGTGATCACCCAAAAGGCTGGAGCCTCGACAGAGATCCCTACTTGCTAGAAACAAATGTTCCAGGCCTTTTCGCCGTGGGCGATGTGCGCCACGGGTCGGTGAAAAGAGTGGCTTCGGGCGTCGGCGAAGGCTCGGTTGCCGTGCAATTCATCCATCAATATTTGAGCAAGGTCTAATGGTCGAAAAATCCGAATTGCTAAAGGTGCCGGCGTTTGCAAATTTGCCGGAGGATCAGATCGCCTGGTTCCTCAGCCAGGCGCAGGAAATGAATATTAAAGCCGGCGACATGGTCTTTCGGCAGGACGATCCCGCCGATGCGATGTTTGTATTTCTCGAGGGACAGTTTCAGGTGCGCGGCGAATTGGGCGGCGAAACGGTTGTAATTCCGATCAACCCAGGCGACGTGACCGGCGTGCTGCCTTTTTCGAGAATGAAGCAGTTTACGGTGGGCGGTAAAGCGATCACCGATTGTCGAGTATTGCGATTTCCGGCAGCGCAGTTTCCCGAGCTAGTTCAGAAAATGCCTGAATTGACTCAGCGGCTCGTGGGCATGATGTCGGACCGCATCCGCGAAACAACACGGCGCGAGCAACAGCGCGACCGGCTGGCTTCGTTGGGCAAGCTTTCAGCTGGGCTCGCGCATGAGCTCAACAACCCAGCATCGGCGGCAAAGCGCGCCGCGAGTCAGCTGCGCGATGTTTTGAGAAAAATTCGCGATGCCAGCCACGAGCTGGGCAGCCGCGACCTCACCGCGGCCCAGAAAGCAGAAATCGAGAAGCTGGAAACCGCGTTCGTGCAAAACGACACGGTTCCGCCGGATCCGTTGGCCATGAGCGATCTGGAGGAGCAAATCGATTCGTTGCTGCGCAGTCACGGACAGAACGACTTGTGGCAGATGGCGGCGGACCTCGCGCGCCGAAACGTCAAACCTGAGGCGCTGGAGTCTTTATTCGCTATTTTGGATGCGGACACAGCCCGAGCTGCGCTGGTGCGGATCGCTGCCTCTGTGGAAGTCGCCACTCTGCTGAACGAAATCGAGAGTGGCACGTCGCGCATTTCAGATCTGGTCTGTGCAATCAAAGAATACACATACATGGACCAGACGCCGCTGCAGAATGTAGACATCGTGAAAAGCCTGGAAACCACTCTTACGATTTTGAACCACAAGCTCAAGCACGGAGTTGTGGTGGAGCGCGATTATCAGAAAATACCGCTTCTGGTAAATTCGTTTGGCAGCGAGCTAAATCAGGTCTGGACAAACATTATCGACAACGCGATTGATGCCATGGGTGGCGAGGGGAAACTTCAGGTAAAAACATTTCGCGACGACAATTGTGTCGTCGTCGAGATTACCGACAATGGCCCGGGAATTTCGCCCGAAATAAAGGCCCACATGTTCGATCCATTCTTCACTACCAAGGGAGTGGGGCAAGGGACCGGTCTGGGCCTGGACACGGTGCAGAGAATCGTGAAAAAGCACCAAGGCAATATTCAGGTTAACTCGAAACCCGGCGAGACTCGCTTCCAAGTTTGGCTCCCGTTGGCAGAAGCCGCGGCTTAACGCCGCTAGTCAATTCCCAGACGATGTTGCATTTCCTCGAGCGTGAATCCCTTGGTCTCCGGATAGAAGAACATCACAATGAAAAATTGCAGGACCATCATGGCGGCAAAAAATACAAAGGGGTAAGCGCCAGAAGCTTTCGCGACGACGGGAAACAGCGCCGAAATGATGGCGTTCATGATCCAGTGCGAAGAACTCCCCAGTCCCTGACCCTTGGAACGCACAGTATTTGGGAATATTTCGCCGACGTAAACCCAGATGACCGCGCCAAGCGGAGCAAAAAAGAAGATGTAGCCCACCAAAATCCAGACTAGCCAGTCTTGATTCCGCTGCGTGAAAAAAATCATAGCCACGCCTGATAGGCAGAGCGCGGTTCCCGCCGAACCGATCAGCAGTAGAGTTTTTCGTCCGAGCTTGTCAATCAGGGTCATAGCCAGCAGCGTAGCGCAAAGATTCATCGCGCCGATCGCGACAGCCTGCAAATCGCCAGACAATTTGCTGAATCCCGCCGCCATAAAAATGGCAGGCAAGTAGTATAGGATCGCATTGATTCCTGCTAGTTGATTGAACGCTCCAGTAGTGATCGCCACAAAAATCGGATAACGAAATTTGCGCTGGAATAGCGGCTCATCGCCCTGCGACCTCTCCAAGTGAATTGAATCGACAATTTCCTTGAGTTCCTCTTCGTAATTCGAAGTGCGCAACAGTGCTAGCACATTGCGCGCTTCTTCCACCCGATGCTGTGTGGCAAGCCACCGAGGACTTTGCGGAATCCCGAAAAGCATTACCAGAAAGAGCAGGGCTGGCGCCGCGGCGACACCCAATTGCCAGCGCCATTCGAGCGCGCCCAGTCCAAGCGTTGCGATGCAATAGTTCGAAAAATACGCCAGCAGAATTCCCAGGACCACATTGATCTGAAACATCCCCACCAGCCGTCCGCGCAAAGTCGCGGGCGCTAACTCTGCGATATACACCGGAGCCAGGACGGAAGAACCGCCGATGCCCAGTCCTCCAATGAAGCGAAAAATTACCAGCGCAGGCCAATTCCAGGCGAAGGCGCAGCCCAGCGACGAAACGATGTATAACACCGCCATCAAGCGCAGGGCATTTCGTCCTCCCAGGCGTTGGCCAAGGAGGCCGGCGCTGAGCGCGCCGGCGACAGTGCCCCACAGAGCAATCGAAACCGTAATTCCCAGCGACCAGTCAGAGAGATCAAAAACTTGCTGAAGCGAGTGAGTGGTGCCGGCTATAACTGCGGTGTCAAACCCAAACAACAGTCCGCCGAGCGCGCCGACGATGCTGGCCTTCAGTAAATAGGAATTCAGTTTCATGCAGCTTCCTGACGGCAAGATTGCGACGGGCGCGGTCGCCGCACGGCAGCGGATGTAAGGCCCGGGCTACGCCCCATTCGCAGCTACCGTGAACGGCAGAATGCACGCGCCGAGGAGTCCTGCCTCGGGTCCTAATTCAGTGAGCGTGACGTATGTTTTCGCCTTGGTTCCACGATCAGCGTCGGACTTTTCCGGGTCCGTCATGCGGAATACGTAACTGCGATAGCGCAATTCCTCGAAAAGCGCAGGTGCGAACAAATTCCACGAGCTAGACAAGCCGCCGCCCACAACGTACAAGGGCAAATTCAGCGTATTGACGAGCGCCGCCAGCCCCCTGCCCAACGCAAGGCCAACTTCGTCGAAAATCTTCTGCGCGTCGGCATCGCCTGCGCCCGCGAGTCCGGCCACATCGCGAGTCGTGAAATCTGCATTACTTTTTTCCAGCGCTGCCAGCGCTGGCGATTTTCCAGCGGCGATTAATTCCTTCGCTCGGCGCCGCACCCCGGTGGCTGACGCCAACGGCTCCAGGCAGCCGCGAGCGCCGCATCCGCACGCCGCACCGTCCGGCCAGATATTAATGTGGCCTACCTCGCCGGCCATTCCGTTCAATCCGTCCCAAATTTTCCCCTGGAAGATGATCCCGCCGCCAACGCCCGTGCCCAGCGTCAAGAAACACAAAGAATCAATCCCAAGCGTTTTACCTTTGCCAGCGACACACTCCGCCAGTGCTGCCACGTTCGCGTCATTTTCAACCACGACGGGCGTACCCACGCTCTGCTCCACAGCCGCGCGTAATTCCAATCCGTCGAAGCCTGGAAGATTTGGCAGGTTGCGCAGCCGGCCTTCGGGCAATTCGATCGGTCCCGGCGAGCCGATGGCGATGCCCTTTAGCGCAAGCTTCGGAGAATAACGATCGAGGAGCTTGCGAATTCCTGCGCACATATCCGCGACCACGGCATCTCTGCCGGCCTTCAGCCGCGTGGGCATTTGAATGGTATCCAGAAATCCGGCCGCGGGTGTGTATGCCGCCAGCCGCAAATTCGTGCCTCCAAAATCAATTCCGATTGAGAACGAATCTGCAGTCATATGCGACTAGCTTGCTCCATTTCGTTGCGAATCGCCGGATATCTACGCGCCACGCAGCGTGTGATGCGCGCCAGCGCGATCCAATTGCCTTGCAACGGCAAGCAATGTACACGAATTGCGGAGCGAGGAAACAGGAATTCCGGTCAACATTCCGCGGTCGGCAAACATGGCCTTCGCCGGCGCATTCGGTATCTGGTCACGAATGCGCAGGAATGTCACCGTGCGGCTTATTACTTTTGAACGCAAACGACGCGATGTACAGATAGCACAGAGCCGGCAGGATGAAGGCATGGTGGATTCCGATGTGGTCCGCGAGCACGCCCTGCAGTTCCGGAATGATCGCTCCGCCTACGATGGCGCAGACTAGCAAAGCAGAGCCTTTGCCCGTCAACGGTCCTAGGCCTTCGATAGAGATAGTAAAGATGCTGGGGAACATCGTTGAATTGAAGAAGCCCACCAGCAGGATGCTCCACATCGCCAAATGGCCGAAGCTCAGCATCGAGATGGAAACCAGCAGAAACGCCGTAAGCGCGGAAAGACCCAGCACCGTCCCGGTGCGCACCTTTTGCAGCACGGCCGAGCCGATAAACCGGCCGAGCATCGCGCCTCCCCAGTAGAGAGAAACAAACTTCGCGGCAAGTTGGATCGAGATGTTCCCGATATTTGGCTGGCTCATGTAGTTGACCAGCAAGCTGCCGATCGCCACTTCCGCGCCCACGTAGACGAAAATTCCCACAGCGCCCATTACCAAGCGCGGATATTTCCAGACGGAATCGTGAACCGTTCCGTGTGGCTCAACAGAGGAGATGATCGGCAGTTTGAATTTTGCAATGACCAGGCCAAGCACAAAGAGCGCAATCGCGAGCCCAATATACGGCAGCTTGACCGACGACGCCTGCTGTAGCCGGTAAGCTTGCAGCTGATCGGTGGACATGGCGCGAATCACATCCACGGCGACAGGCGCGCCGCTCAAAATCAGCATGCTGCCAAACCACGGCGCCACGGTCGTACCGAGCGAGTTGAAGGCCTGCGTTAAATTCAGGCGGCTGGATGCCGTTCGCTCCGGGCCCAGAACGGCCACGTAGGGATTCGCAGAAACCTGCAAAAGAGTGATGCCTGCGGCAAGAATTATCAATGCAGCCAGGAATAATGGAAAAGATGGCGCACTTGCTGCCGGCACGAAAAGCAGCGCGCCCACCCCCATCGTAAAGAGCCCGCCAACCATCGCTCTCTTGTACCCAATCCACTCGATCAATTTGCCAGAGGGCAACGCGAAGACGAAGTACGCGCCGAAAAAACTGAACTGGATGAGCATCGCTTTCGCGTAGGTTAAATCGAAGATGGACTTCAAGTGCGGGATCAAAATATCGTTGAGACAGGTGAGAAACCCCCACATAAAGAAGAGGGTCGTCACCATCGCCATGGCTGCCTTGTCGGTGGAGACAGGCGCGGTCGCGGCCGCAGGGGAAACGTTCGAATTGGCTATGGGCATTGAATCGGGGTTCTCCCGTGATTCCGTTTGAACGAGTGGCTCACGCTAGTTCGCTTTTTGCAATTCTTCGTCGCACGGTGACATTTGCCAGCGCGCCTTCCCTGTCGATTTACGCACGACGAACTCCGGCTCAATCAATATCTCCGGGACGTACTCCTCGCTGTTCTTGATTTGGTTCAGCACCGACCGTGCGGCGATCTCGCCCATCTTCAGTAGAGGCTGCCGCACCGTCGTCAGCGGCGGATTGCTGTACGGAGCCATCTTGATGTCGTCAAACCCGACAACGGAAATATCGTTGGGGACATGCAGGCCGGCTTCTTGGAAAGCGCTGATGGCGCCGAGGGCGGAATTATCGTTAAACGCGAACAGCGCCGTGAACGGCATTTTCCGGCCGCAGAGGAACGCTTTGGTTGCGGGATACGCCACTTCCGGCGTGGACAAATCGCCCTCCAAATGAATGGTGAGCTCGGGCCGCACCACGATGCCAAGCTCTTGCGCGACGTGCAAAATCGCTTTCCAGCGATCGGTGGAATCCGAACTGTAATGCGGTCCCTTCATGAAAGCGATCTCGCGGTGGCCAAGTTCGAACAGATGTTGCAGCGCCAGCTGAGCCGCACGACGATGGTCGAGAACAATATTCGTGACGCCTTCCAGAGGGCGGTGGCCCGCGATAGCGATCGTGGGCAGCGACATGGATTCACCAAGCAAAGTGTCCACGGAAATCAGTCCCTCAACTCCGCGTTGCAGAAGAATATGCGAATAGCTGTCCAGCAATTTCTTATCGTTGTGATGCGCGACCGTGAGAAAGAAAAAGCTGTGCTGCCGCAGGTAGCGTTCAATGCCGCTGATAATCATCGCTGCATACGCGTCGCCCAGATCACGAGAGATCACGCCGATAGTGTAGGTGCGCTGCACGCGCAGCGAGCGCGCTAAATAATTCGGGCGGTAATTCAGTTCGCGCGCGGCTGCGAGCACGCGTTTCTTGGTGCGTTCCGGCACGGAGCGAGCCGCCGCGGAGTTATTTAATACTGCTGAAACAGTACCGGGCGTTAGTCCTACATGCTCGGCCACCGCCTTCAGCGTGACGACGCGAGCCTTGCGGCCGCTCTGATTCTTGCCACGGCTTTCCATGGGGCTGTCTCTTAAAAGATTTTCGGCAGAAAAAATAATCTGAGCTGTTCGCGCGGTCAATAGCCAGGCCCGTCGCGCAGGGAAGAAGGGCACGTCTGCCCTAGCCGCATAATACTGCGAATTAGCGCGCGCGTCATGGCTCATTTGCGCAAATTGACGAAATGTCTTTAGAAAATCGTTATTTTTAGCTTGACAAGAATAGGGTACTTGAAGCTAAATGCTCCGCAGCTGGGTGGTATCGAAAAAATCGATGGGTTGTATCTAAAGAGCTTTTTGTTCAGGGTGGCTCTAGCGGTCGTAGGGGTGTGTCTTGGTGTGCGCAACTCGGTTGGTCATCGTGGGGCGATCCCTGGCGTAATTTCTCGCTCGGGCACGTAGCGGTGTTACCAACTTTGTGGCGTAGGCCGGGTGGGCCTAACGCGCTTCTCTTGGGGGAGGAGATAGATTTATGGATAAGTCTTCGAATCGGTTTCTGCTAGTTCTTGCCGCAGGTATCTGCATTTGTCTCGCCGCCATGCTGCTTGGCTCGCCGCTAGCGGCGCAGTCAACATTCGGCTCCATTTCGGGATCTGTCGCGGACGCTTCAGGCGCCGCCGTCCCTGACGCACAAGTTACTCTGACCAGCACCGCGACGTCTGCGAAGCAGACCTACACCACGGGAGGGGACGGCCTGTACTCCTTCGTCAACCTGAATCCCGGCGATTATCGCCTTGACGTCGAGAAGGCCGGCTTCAAGCATTACAAGCGCGAATCCGTTTTCGTGCAGGTGCAACAGAGCATCCGCATTGACGCCATCATGGAAGTAGGCGCCGTCAATCAGACCGTGGAAGTTACCGCGGAGACGCCGCTACTTACGCCCACCGACACGTCGCTGGGCCAAGTGATTGACGAGCGCGCGACTAACGAGATCCCTCTGAATGGCCGCAACGTTTTCAACCTGATCACGCTTTCTCCAGCGGCCATCGCACAGGGCGGGTCCGGGGGATCGCAAGTTGGCCAGAACCCTTTCAGCTGGGGCAATTATCAAGTGGGCGGTTCGTTCGGCAACGAGAGCGCTGAATACATTGATGGCCAGCCGATAAACATCGGCTATATCAATTTGCCGGTTCTTATTCCCGACCAGGACGCGGTCGCGGAATTCAAGGTGCAGTACAACAACCTGGGGCCGGAGTGGGGCAAGTTTGCCGGCGGCATTGTGAATCTAAGCACCAAGGGCGGCTCGAACCAGTATCACGGCGGAGTGTACGAGTATCTGCGCAATAAGGTTCTGAACGCTTACCCATATAATTTTTCGCCGAACCCAGAAACCAAGCCTCCATATGTACAGAATCAGTTCGGAGGCACGTTTGGCGGCCCTGTGATCAAAGACAAGACATTTTTCTTTTTCGCGTATGACGGATATCGCCAGCGCGCTTCCACGCCCTTTACTACAACAGTCCCCACCGTGGCAGAAAGGGGCGGAGTATTTCCGGCGGTCGCATCTGCGAATGGTCCCGCCATCCTGATCTATGATCCACTCAGCGTTGGCGCAGCTTGCCTTGCCCCCGGGGGTAACACTGCAGCGAACTGCGGCCGGACGCAATTCTTGAACAATACCATTCCCACAATTAGCCCCGCGGCATTGGAAGAGCTGAAATTCATTCCGATGCCGACCAACAGCTTGCAAACCGGAAACTTTACCTCCAACGCGGCATCCGGCGGAAACACGAATCAATACGTCGCGCGTGTCGACCAAAATCTCACTTCCAACCAGCACATTTTTGCTCGCTACAACTTCTTCAACTTGCTGGACCTTCCGACGGATCCGTTCGGAACGGGGCTGTGCGCTGATCGTTGCGCGGAAACTTATCAGACCAACGCCGCCGCCATTAGCTACAGCTACACTATCAAGCCCGATTTGATTCTGAACATCATTGGTAGCGGCAGCCGATTCCATTACCTGCGCTCGCCGACCAATTCGGGTTTCGATTTGACCCAATACGGCTGGCCCACGTCTTACAATACTGATATTCCCTCTGCTTCGCGTTCACCGTTTACGCCCTGCTTCTCTCCTGAGGACCCATCGGTGACGTGCTCACAAGGCCAAAGCTTTATCACCGACCACGACACGCAGTTCGACGTCTCGCCGAGCCTTACGTGGATCAGGGGCAAGCACACGTTCGTGTTTGGCGGCCAGCTGATAGAGACTTACGACAATTACGCCCAGACGAACATCGCCAGCGGAGCTTTCGCTTTCGACGGTAGCTGGACAAGCAACAATGCCGTGTCCGGTGGAACGGGTGGCATTTCCTTCGCAGATTTCCTGCTGGGATACGGCCTGAATCAATCCAGCGTGTTCAACCACAATTACGGCGAAGCGCAGGTTCCTGGTCTGGTGGCGCAAAAAGAGACCTACCGGGGCTTTTACTTCGGAGATACCTGGAGAGTCACGCCAAAGCTGACGATCAACTACGGTGTGCGCTATGATTTGCCGGGGGGCTTCTCAGTGCGTCACGATCTCTCCACGTACTGGGATCCGGCGGCGACGAATCGCACCGTTACTGGTTGTATCAATGGGAACGGACCGTGCCCAGGTGACGTCTTCTTCGTCAAATCCGGCATCGACCCGGGACGAAGTGCAATACCTCTGTACAAGAAGGAATTTATGCCGCGCGTGGGGCTTGCCTATAGCTGGGACCAGAAGACCGTTATCAGGGCCGGCTATGGCATCTTCTTCATACCGAACTGGACATTCTTCGGTCTGAATCCCAGCAACGACGGCATCAACACGGCCTCTACTCTGTGGGTCGCGAGTACAAACGGCGGACTCACCCCCAACAGTACACTGACGGCGACGAACTGCGTCTTTGCTCCCGAGGTGCTCACCTGCCCGACGAATGGGCCTTTCGGTCCGACGATCAATACTCCGCTTAATCGATCGGGCAATGTTTCGGCTTTTGATGCCGGTCAAAACATCACGGAAGCTCCGTACAGCAGCTATCGGCCCGGATATGTACAGCAGTTCAACCTGGACATTCAGAGGCAGCTACCAGGGGGTGTTTTCGTGGATGCTGCATACGCCGGCTCCCGAGGCGTGCATTTGCCGAATCCAACGGCGACCGGAGTCAATCAAATCCCGGATTCATTTATCAGCCAGGCAGAACAGCAATCGTTAGCTGGTCTACCGGTCACGATCGCTCAGCCGATTGCGAATCCGCTTCAGGGGATTACAACTGTAAGCGGGTTAAATCCCACGTCGAACCCCACGATTCTCGCGGGTCAGCTGGACCGTCCCTATCCTGAATACGGCAACGTGAGCCTTGCCGGAGATGGTTGCTGCGGCAGCAACTATAACTCGTTCCAACTGACGGCGACAAAACGGTTTAAGGATGGTGGTACGTTCCTTGCCGCCTACACCAACGCCAAGTTGATGAGCAATGCAGACACCCTGACAACCTGGTTGGAAACCGGGGTCGGCGAACCTCAGGACTGGAACAACCTCAAGGCGGAGCGGTCGCTTTCCTCCCAAGACGTATCGCAGCGCCTGGTGATCAGCTATGTTTATGATCTGCCGTTTGGTCACGGTCAGAGGTATATGTCTGATGCTACCGGCGTGATGGACAAGGTAGTCGGCGGCTGGGGCGTTGACGGAGTCACAACGTTTCAGAAAGGCTTCCCGCTGCCACTGACTTATGGTGCCTCCACTGCTCTTTCAAACGCGGGATTTGGAATCGGCCCTGCCTTGCGCCCGGACGTAATCGCGGGATGCGCCAAGAGCGCACCCCACGTGAAAACTGCCTCGGGAATCCAATGGATCAACCCAAACTGCTTTGCGCCTCCGGGAGGGACTCTCGCGGCGTCAGCGTGGGCCTTTGGCGACGAGTCGCGTGTGGATGCTACACTGCGAGGTGCCGGGATCAATAACTGGGACTTCGCGTTATTTAAGACTACGAACTTCGGCCCGGAGAACAAGCTCGGCTTGCAGTTCCGGACGGAGTTCTTCAACACGTTCAATCGCGTCCAGTTCGGCCCACCGAACACAGCTTGCTGCAATAACACCAATCTGGCTGTACCTGCAGTCAATAACGCGGGCTTTGGTCTTGTGACCAGCACGCTTAACAGCCCGCGCTTGATTCAGTTTGCACTGAAGTTCATGTTCTAGCGCGTGAGTGCAGCGAAGGTGGATGCCTCCCCCCGGCATCCACCTTTCGCTGCGCTGACTTCCAATACACATCCTCAGCGTATCGTTTGTGCGATCGGCTCTGACAATTGGAATCCCCCTCGTTCGACTTCACGGCGAAGCTGGATACCGTGATCACGGCAGTCGAAGCTGCGCCCACGAGCTTTACCCCTGCCATGCGCTCCGGCGTCACTTCTGCTAACCTTGTGACTGCCCCACCGGAGCCCGCGAAAGCCCGCATGAATCGCCGCATATCACGACGCGATTTCCTGGAATCGTTTGCCGCCATGGGCCTAGCATTGCCCATCTCGTCTTCCATGTTTGATGTAAAGCACCCGCGCGGTCTGGATTTCAACCACGTGAATTCGCCCACGCCGCAAAAATACTTGATCGAAACCATTGGCGGCGGCGTGGCGCTCTTCGATTACAACAATGACGGCTTGCTCGACATTTTTCTGGTGAATAGCGGCCAACTCTCGAATCCGATGCACCCGCCCGAAACGT